>Ga0255147_1000302_pt1 | contig 16353 bp, 10 predicted proteins | sample Atl_Miss_RepA_8h_FD_183034 | JGI IMG/M metagenome (GOLD analysis project Ga0255147, IMG submission 183034) | Freshwater microbial communities from Altamaha River, Georgia, United States - Atl_Miss_RepA_8h | ecosystem: Environmental > Aquatic > Freshwater > River | place: USA: Georgia | collected... | reverse complement strand
ATGGTGGTGATCCGGTTCCCGGCAATGATGCAACAGCCAGCAACCCGCCTGGCCGGTACGCTTTCCCTGGCAGCTACCATCTTTGTCATCACCACCGTGGCGGTTTTCTTGGTGTTTGCAACTGCCCGGATCATGGCCAAATGGTCCATGAAGGGTGATTCGGAAAGTTTTTGATTACGACCCGGCGGGGGCCATGGGGGCGGGTTGCACTCCGTTGGGCCGAAAAGTTGTCATGTCCTGCCGTTTAATCATGATGCCGGCGTTTTTGTCCGGCCGCACTCCCATGGTGTAGATCCCGAATTTCCCACTGTTCACTTCGGTGATGTAAAGGGCCGATTGGGACTGGTTGACCTGTCCTGTGGTCATCAGGAAACGGGCGTCTTGGCGGGGAGGAAGCCCGAATTCTTGAACCAGATCCACTTCTGCCCATCCCCTGATGGTGCCGGTGGAATGATCAATCACAGTCCCAAGGAGCCGGCCGCTCCTGTAGTCAAGGAGCCAAACCCCATCGCTTGGAACCCGGGTGTTGACTAGAACCTGCCCGGTACACATCACGTAATCATCGTGGCGGTCATTGGAAGCCAAGCCGTGGGCTTTGCTACCAAAGTGCTGGATACCCCAGAAAGCGGCGGCCCCTGCTGCAACTCCCATGATGAATGTGGAGGATTTGATGCCTCGGATCATTGGCTCGCATCCCTTCGTTGGGCCTTTTGGTTACCGGTTGGCTCGAATTGGTTGCCTGAAACAAATCTCTAATCCCAAACGGCACGGAAAAGCAACATCAGGCTGCCGTATTGATGGGCGCGTATAGCAGAATGGCTCAGGTGATTTCCGGGCGTGATGGAGTGGAATCAACCACGGAATTGGGCTCTTCCTTGTCATTCCCAAACTATTTGCTGTATGATCAGAGAGTTGGGTGGAAGGGCGTTTTTCCCCGGTGAAACGGGGTTGGAGGGGGACTATGACCTCGATTTTCGCCATGTTTGGCATGCCCGCCGGCACCGAATGGTTGTTCCTGCTGGTATTGGGTGTACTCCTGTTTGGTCGCAAACTGCCTGAAGTGGGACGCTACCTCGGCAAGGGGATCGTTGAGTTCAAGAAGGGCATCAAGGGCATTGAGGATGAGCTTGATCCCGCCGTGACTTCCCGGCCTGAACCGGCTCCCTTGGAAAATTCTCGCCCACCCCAAAAGGTTCAGGTTTCCGCCCCTCGTTTTGATGACAGCCCAGTTGCCAAGGGTTGACAATCCTGCTTTCCGTGGCAAGGTACCAATAGCCCTATAGGGCGCTTAACTCAGCGGTTAGAGTGCCATCCTCACACGGTGGAAGTCACAGGTTCGAATCCTGTAGCGCCCAATCGGATGCAAGTGTATTAGGCTGAAGCACTTAGGTGCTACCTCCCTCTTTGTGGAGCGCAGCCTTTGGGATGGGGGAGTGGTAGGAAACTACCACTCCCCCGTTTTCCAGGGGGTGCGGGATGGCCAAAAAGCAATTTAAAATCAGTTACCACAAGGGGACCGGCCAGGCCTGTCTGGTTGTTTCCGGCAAGCGGATTTACCTCGGGAAATGGGCAAATTGGCCTGGTGAACCTCCGCACGAGGTGGTCGAGAATTTCAATCGACAAGTCGGGGCTGTCGCAAATTCCACTTCGAAAGCGGCCCCTAGAGCTTGCGGCCAACTGATTCTTTCTGAGTTGGCGGCAAATTGGCTGGAATGGGCCGCTAAGCGTTACAAAAGTCCTCACACGGCTGTAAACCTCCGCCTCGATATCCTTCCCCTGCTGGACATGTTCGGTTCCGAAATTGTGGAGACAGTGGGGCCCCGCCGGCTCGCTGAATACCAGTTGCGTTTGGCAGCAAGGGGTAGGACGCGGCAGGGTATTATGAAAGCTACGGCTAGATGTCGGCAGATGTTTGCCTGGGGCGTTTCTATGGAAATGGTTAGCTCAAGCCATCTAGTCGCTCTTAAAGCCATGCAACCCCTTCGCCACGGTGCCATCAACGCCCCTGAAAGTAAATCAAAGGAGGCAGTGGACCCGGAAACAGTTGCATCTACCCTACCCCATCTCCGGCCCACCGTTGCGGACATGGTGAGGCTTCAAGCCTTAACAGGGATGCGGCCAATGGAGGTCTGTGGAATCACCTGGGAGGAAATCAAAAAAGTTTCCCCCACCGAGTGGACTTGGGAGCCGGCAAACCACAAGATGGCCCATCTTGGCCGAAGGAGGGTGGTACCACTGGGGATAGAAGCCATCACCATCCTGGTGCGACAAGGAACAGCTTCAGGCCCCGTCTTCTCGCCAATGGAATGCGTCCGGGAATGGCGGGAGGAAAAACGCCGCAACCGCAAAACCAAAGTGCAACCGAGCCAATTGGATAGATCCAAAGATGATCCCGAAAGGGGGCCCGGGGACCAATACACTACTACTTCGTACCGGAGGGCCATCGAACGCGCAGGGGTGAAGGCAGGAGTGGGAAAATGGTCCCCCAATTCCCTGAGAAAGATGGCGGCCCAAATGGTTTTCGACACCATGGGACTCGATGCCGCGAGAGCACTTCTCGGGCACGCGGACGGGAAAATAACCAGACGGCACTACGCCAAACAGGATCTCATCACCGCTAGGAAGGCTACCAGCGCCTTGGTGGAAATTTTCGTTTCCAAGGTTGACGCATCCGGGGCATAATTTAAAATCCGGATATTGGAAATGGAAAGCCGGTTCCCCGCCAATGGGCGGACTAGCAAAAAGGCACGGAGGGCCTCAACCAAGCGAGGAACGCCGTACCCATGTCCGCCTCATTCGAATCCCCTAGGGCAATCGCCGCAAAAAAAGTGCTGGAATGCAACAAGAATGGAGAGGCACTTATCCCTGTCCATTCGCATCCCCTTCTCAGGCATATTAGTCGGACTACAGTCTGGCGTTGGATCAGCAAAGGGCGCCTACCAGCCATGATTATCGGCCGAGTCACCTACACCACGGATTCCCTAGCAAACCAAGCTCTTTTGATTGGTCAGGATAAACAGCGTAAGACCTCCACAGCTTCACGGGTGGAAGAGGCCATGAGGCGGATCAGATCCCTTGGAAAGTGACGCCAATAAAAATGAATTTTTCGTTTTCTACCAGGTGCGGATTCTCGTGGAATCTTCCATTCTGCCTTTAGGGCCTTCTTAAGCCGGTAAGGCTAAGTCAGGGGCGAATGGACTATTTGATGGGATTCGGAAACCTTGATTCCCTGCCTGGTTAGCTGGTCGACAACATTAAATATTTCTGCAGGTCGGCGCTTGTGCCCTACCCCAGGTAGCACCCCTCCTGGGTTTGTGAAAAATTGGGTAGGTTCAACTCGCGCGTTGCGTCGGCATATTAAAGATCCAATGCCGACGCCCTTTAGGAAGAACGAATTGCACCTCCTGAGTTAGAGCCTTTTTGATGCCTAACAGACCTAGGAATCGGAAAGGTAACATTTTCTGTACATTCGATTACGGCTTCTTTTTGTGGAAGCTTTTTTGAGAAAAAGTCTGATGAGGATCTTTCTGACCAGGTAAAAGTCGTTCACTCCTGGGGGATACCCTTCCGTTAAGAATCCACGCTGCGTGAATGCTTGAGGATTAATTTCATCAGGTGTTGCATTTTTTTAACCGCATCCTCAAGTTGCGGATTTGAGATTTTGTTTACCTCAAGGTTGGCAGACAAGATTCGGGCCCAAGACCACACCAACCGGCCAAGGACCATATCAAAGTTATCTGAAACCATGACTTTAGGTTTTCGCCCAGCTCTCTTCTGATTGGGTTGTCGGGAGGCAATAAGCGATTGCAATTGATGGCTGCTTAGGTTCCTTGCGAGAGCTTTACGGAGGATGGAATTTCTGACTGACCCTCGAGGTACAGCAAGGGATCGGATGAAATGGGATAGGTCCAGGCTCCTCCCTTTCATTCGGAATTGCCTGAATTGTTCATCCATCTCCTCGCGGCTGAAACCACGATTAGTGTCTGCCAGTACCCGGAACTTTCGCACCATTTCTTCGTGGATGGTGTGCCGCGTTGCCAACTTTTTCGTCAACCCCTTGGATTTGCTCTCCCCAGTTTCCTTAATCAGCTGCAGTCCTAAGTTGAATGCCCACAAGATTCTTTTGATCGAATCCTCGACTTCCTTATGGGTGTCCACGGTATGATCCCAATCCGATGAATTAACCTGATTATAAATTACGGTATTTAAAAAGTTTAGCAAACTGGATGCCCGATGGCGATTTTGTGATTTTTCATCCTTTCACTGTTTTCGGCTAGGGTCTCAAATTTCCCGGAAGATAATCAAATCCTGTTCTACCTGTCGCATATCGGGCCAGGGGGCGTGGGCCGTCCAATTTTGGATGTAGGCCAATGGGATCAATGGCCAATCTCGACCGGCCATTGACGAGGCGTTTCCATTCCGGGTTTCGTTCTTCCATCTTAGCCAATTCGGGACCAATGGGTTTAGCCGATGGGCCGATTGCCTTGAATGATTTGGCTTTCTCGGCAAATGGTCGGAGTGCAGCGGCTTGCCGGGCATGGACGAAATTTTCCATAAGGCAGCCCAATCGTCGGACGGAAAGGTTTTCGTAAGCGGATGCAGCCTTGGCCAAGAAATGTGTATAGGCTTTAATGCCCAATTCGTGGATAGCCTGCGCCACGCCATTGATCCCAAACGCCTGATGGAAGTACCGTCAATTTTCGAATAGGGGTGGCTCCGCCTAGGCGAACTCAGCAATCGCCTTAAGTTGTGCCACCCACTCGGGACGGTTTGCCTTGGCGAATGCCTGCGGGACAGTAATTCTTGGAACGCCTCTTGGCACCCTTGCCGCCATTGTCCAATTTCTTACGCCACGAGGACAGTTAGGAACTGTAGGTCCCCTCCTGCCGCAGAATCTCATTGATCTTGCCCGTGACTCGCGCCTGATTCGCCTCGGCAAGAATCCGCTCCATTTCAGGATCCTCTATCCGACGCCTTGTTTGGCTCGCCTCCACTTCGGGATCACGGGATACTCCGTTCTGGTCGCTCTTGCCCATCCCTTCATCCCTTGAAACCATTCAACTCCATCGACCAACTCTGGTCTCAACGGATGTTTGCATTGGGGGTACTTCAAGGTGTCGCAAAGTGGTTATTGGCCGGAGGAATTTTGATGGAAATGGCTGATCTTGTCGCCCCGACTTGTAGGGAAGCCGAGAATTTAATCGAATTTCGGCAACTAGAACACTTAGCAGAAATAAGTTCCGGGCATATTTCGAGTCACGATACGTGAAATACCCCTGGGAAATTGCAGCCAACCAGGGGCCGAGAGTAAGCATGCCGGCTCACCCGTGCTTTCACGGGAGGTTTACTCACTGGGACGGCCGAAGCCTTGTGTCCGTCCGGCGAAAAGCCTTCTTGTAATTGTTGTTAGCCTTGTGGTTTTTCGGAACCACGGGGAGAGCAGGTGATGCGGAGCAAGCGGAGCGGCAGGCTGGAAGCGAAATGGTGAGAGATTGTTGCGGGGCACCCGAGTAGCGGGCAGACAATCCGAGCGAACTGCAAGGCAAGGCATTTCGCCGAGGGGGCCTTCTTCTTCTGTCGCAAAGAGCTGGATCGTCGGGTACAACCTCTGGCGGTGCATCCACAACTGATTCCGATTTGGTTCCTGCTGGATCCATCCCTGCGGGTGCAGGTGGGTTGCCCCTCAGGTCATGACGTGCACCGGTCCAATCGCGTTGGGTCGTTGCTTTTCAACCTGTTTCTGTTCTTGAATGGCGCCGGGGTATGATGAACCACGGCATGGCGCAGATCTTTGTCTACTTTGATTCAATAGGAATGCGTAAGATTTTCGACACATTGGCCCAGATGTTTTAGGGCAACCTGGGCCATATTCGGTTTCGGTAGCCTGCTTCCTCATTCAGGGGAAGACTCGGGGATTTCCAGTTTCCTGCAAATGTTTTGAGCCAGGACTGCTTGTGAATCCAATCCACCGACCTTGGACTGGATCCCAAGTCCCTGGATGAATTCTTCAATTCCGGAATTGAGGGCAGGTTTTCCGCCCTCCCCTGCCCTGTTCAACTGTGGTGATATTTTCTTGGAACCATGTCCTAAGTGTATCCAACCTCGGTGGATTCCTTGCCTCAACCAAGATTTGAATCATTCCCCGCGGAGCATTTTTTTTAATTGCGAATTACTCTCTATTACTCGGTGATTATTTCCGTGCCATGCTCTTTGCTGAAAATATTTTCAGAAAAATTCTTGCCAATGTATCTTCTTCGTAGTACCACATAGATCAGCACAGTTTGGAAGTCGCCGGTTAACGGTCCTCTCTACTTTCCAGGCTGAGCCTTTTGCCACCCTGTCTCGCATCTGGGAGTGGTCATGCATTTTCTAAAACAGCTCTTTCGTTTTCTTCCTGGCAAATCGTCCCAGCCTTTTCGTCCCGCCGTTCCGTTCCAGCCCAAACTCGACCGCCTCGAGGAGCGCCTTGCTCCGGCCGCCAACTTGTTCGCCGTCGGCTCCCCAGCCGGCGCCCTGCCCCTGGTTAAACTGTACGACAGCGACACCGGTACCCAGGTCGACCAAGTGCAGCCCTTCAATTCCGCCTACACCGGCGGGGTGGAGGTCACGCTTGCCGACCTGAATCGCGATGGCACCCCCGAAATTCTCGCCGCCGCCTCCAGCGGCACTCCCCATGTTGTCGTGCTCGACGGCAAGACCCACGCCGTCACCGCCAGCTTCTACGCCTTCGCCCCGGGCCAGACCTCCGGGATCAGCCTCGCGGGTGGCGATATCGGCAACGGGTCTCGCGGTATCGTCGTCGGCTCTGGCGGCGGCATGACCGCCACCGTTTCCGTCTTCTCCACCACGGGTGAACTCCTCCGCTCCTTCCAGCCCTACGGTTCATCCTTCCAGGGCGCTGTCGATGTCGCCCTGGGCTTCGCCGAGAACGGCAACGCCGCCATCTTCACCGCCGCCGGCCTGGGCGCTGGTCCCCATGTCCAGACCATCGAAGCACGTTCCGGCACTGTCCTATCCAGCTTCTTCGCCTATGCACCCGAATTCACCGGCGGGGTCTCCATCGCCGCCGCCGACCTGAACAACGATGGCGTCAGCGAGATCATCACCGGCTCTGGCATCGGGGCCAATGGCCATGTCCGTGTCTTCAGCCGGGCCGGCAATCACCCACTGGCCAGCTTCCTCGCGTCCGATTCCCCTGCCAGCTTCGCCACCCGCGTGGCTTCCCCCTCCGCCGACCGCATCCTGGCCCTGGTCGACCAAAATGGTCAGCGTTCCCTGAAGCGCTACAGCGTCGCCGCCAACGGCTCCACCCAGGAAGTGGGCAATGCCGTCAACCTCGGCGCCTTTGCGATCGCCACACCCACCGCCACTGCCAAGACCCGGGCCTACGATGCCGCCAACCCTACCCCTAACCTAATTCGCGAGGCTTACGCCGACACCGCAGCCCCGGCCTCGCAAGCGGGGGCGGGGATGTATTCCGGCTACCCCATCCGCTACGGCGATGGCAGTCCCGAGATCGATATTGCCCTCGCCGGCCCTGGCCTGGAAGGTAGCCTCTACGGCGATTTCCTCGGCTACACCAACCAGCTCAGCTACACCAATAGTCAGCATTTTGGCATCGGTTGGTTCAGTGCCGGATCCCCTTCAGTCGTGGAGGAAGGGGGTTATCGACGGGTCCTTCTGTCTCCTTCTGAAATTGTCACCTTCCCCATTGGGTCTGGCACCCTCGGCGGTAAAATTCCGCCCCCGCCTCCGCTGTACGGGGAAACTGACAAGCTGTACACCGACGCCACCAACAACATCTTCATTTTCATCCGGGAAGATGGCACTTCCTACGAATTCTTCGACTTCTCCTCCACCCACGCGGCGCTGAAGCAGGGCACCCTCTCCAAAATCAAGGATCCTGCCGGCAATGTCCTGCTCGAAGCCAAAACCTGGGACGGTTCTGGTCGGGTCACCACCCTGGAAAAGTCGGTCACGCAGAACTCCGTCACCACACTGACCAAACGGACGCTCACCTACATCACCAGCGGGGTGAACAGTGGCCTGATCTCCCAGGTCGACTTCGCCCACAAAACCGGCTCCGGCAGTTGGGTCACCGACCGCACTGCCTTAATGGACTACTATTCGGGCACAGGCGATTCCGCTGGCACCGACAATGAACTGAAGATGATCACCGTCCAGGACGGCTCCAGCAATGTGCTCGACCGTTCCTACTTCCGCTACTGGCTCTCCGGCCAGACCAACGGTTACAACCAGGCCCTCAAGTTCGTCCTGAAGGGCGAATCCTACAACCGCATGGTCCAGGCCGGCCTCACACCCACCACCGCCACCAATACCCAACTCGCCGGCTATGCCGACCACTACTTCGAATACGATGACCAGTTCCGCGTCACCCTCGAAAACACCAATGCCTTCGGTTCGTACGGCTTCGCCTACACCACCAATCCCAATGGCCTCAGCACCAGCGATTTCAACTATTGGAATGTCAAGACTGTCGAGACCCTGCCCGATGGCAACCAGAACATCGTCTACACCAACTTCCAGAAGCAGGCGATGGTTACGGCTTTCAACGATGTCAGCGCCTCCGCCAAATGGATCACCTACACCCAGTTCAACTCCAAGGGCTATGTCACGCTGAAGGCACTGCCTTCGGCTATGTCCGGGTACAACGACTCGTACAATGATTTGGCCCAGTGGAGTGGCGGCAACGCCACCTACATCAAGGACGGCGAAGGCCTGGTCCTCACTAACACTTACGCTTCCAGTACCACTGCCACCAGCACTTCGGCCGGGGATGCCAAAGGTTGGCTCTCTTCCAGCAGCCTCAGCCGGGGTGAGACCGGCACCGCCGTCCCCCAGTCCGCCGTCACCTATATCAAGCGCACCCTCCTGGGCGTGGATTATTTTTTTCCAGCCAACCAGACGGTGTACACCAACACCAACGGCACCGGCTCCCTCACCACCAGCTACAGCTACACCTTCCAGGGTTCCACGGCCCAGCCAGATCAGATCACCCAGACCAATCCCACCGTCTCCACCGGTAAGAATGGTTCCAACTCCGCCACCAGCTCGGTCACCGTTTACGACGCCTATGGTCTGCCCATTTGGACCAAGGATGAGGCCGGCTTCCTCACCTACCGCGCCTACGATCAGGTCACCGGCGCTCTCACCAAGCAAATCGTCGATGTCGACACCACGCAGACCACCACCTACAGCAACCTGCCCTCCGGCTGGTCCACCCCCTCGGGTGCCGGCCTGCACCTGACCACTTCCTACGAGGTGGACAACCTGGGCCGCACCACCAAGATCACCTACCCCAATGGCCGGATCGACTACATCGTCTACAAGGACGATGTCCACGAGGTGCGCACCTACCCCGCCTGGGACGCCACCAACAATGTCCCGTTGCTCCCCATCACCGTCACCCGCGAAGACCAGGCCCGGGGCTATCGCGAAGTCCTGACCATGTCCGCCACCCCCTCGGTCACCAGCGGCCGCCCCACCGGCGCCGAGAGCATCTCCAGCCTGGAGAGCCTCACCCGCGAGGTGCTGAACTCCGTCGGCCAGGTCACCGCCACCGACCAGTACTTTTATCTCACCGGCCTCACCTACTCCGCTTCTTCCGTCACGCTGGGTACCGCCGGCACCAACTACTACCGCACCGAATACGGCTACGACTCCAAGGGCAACCGCGTCCGCACCCTCAGCCCCACCGGCACCATCACCCGCACCGTGCTCGATGACCTCAACCGCGTCTCCAGTGTCTGGGTCGGCCTCGATGACACCCCCACTTCCGGCACCTGGTCCCCCACCAACACCACCGGCACCGATCTGGTGAAGGTCACTGAGAACGAATACGACGGCGGCGGCGTGGGTGATTCCAACCTGACCAAGGTCACCCAGATCCCGGGCGGCTCAGCTGCCAACCGCGTCACGCAGAACTTCTTCGACTGGCGCAACCGCGTCGTGGCCACCAAGACCGGCGTTGAGACCAGCGAGGCCACCGACACCAACCGCCTGATCTCCTATGTCGATTACGACAACCTGAACCGCATCACCACCACCCGCCTCTACGATGGCGACACCGTCTCCATCACCAGCACCTCCGGCGTGCCGAATGCCCCCAGCTCTTCCCTGCTCCGTGCCAAGTCCGAGACCCAGTTCGATGAGCGTGGCCAGGTCTTCAAGACCCTGACCTACAGCGTCGATCCCTCCACCGGCTCCGTCTCCTCCTCCGCCCTAACCACCCAGTCCTGGTACGACGCCAGGGGCCTGCTGATCAAGCAGTCCTCCCCCGGCGGGATAATCACCAAGACCACCTACGATGGCGCCGGCCGGCCCACTGCCACTTACACCACCGATGGTGGCGGCGATACTGCCTACACCGATGCCGATGATGTCACCGGCGACGCCGTGCTGCAGCAGGTGGAGACCACCTACGACAGCAACTCCCACGCGATCCTGGTCACCGCCAAACAACGGTTCCACGATGAGACCGGGACCGGGGCGTTGGGCACCCCCTCTACCGGGGTGAAGGCCCGTGTCAGCTACGCCGCCAGCTACTTCGATGGTGCCGACCGCCTGGCCAACACCGTCGATGTCGGCACCAACGGCGGGTCCTCCTACACCCGTCCCTCCACTGTACCCAGCCGTTCCGACACCGTTCTGGTGGTCACGACTGCCTACAACTCTGCCGGTTTGGCTTGGAAGGTCACCGATCCCCGGGGGATTGAGTCCAGGAAGACATTCGATGCTTTGGGTAGGGTAACCAAGACCATCGAGAACTATGTCGATGGCACAGTCTCCGACACCGATGACAAGACCACCGAATCCACCTACAACGCGGTCGGCTTGACGACTGTGAAGGTGGTTCTGCCTTCCAGCGGCCAGCAGGTAACCGAATGGGTCTATGGCGTCACCACGGCGGGCGGATCCGGCCTGAATTCCAACGACTTGGTCAAAGAGGTTCGCTACCCTGATCCCTCCACTGGAGCCAGCAGCAGCTCGTCCAAGGATGTGTTGACCGTCAACGCCCTGGGTCAGCCGCTGACGATGACCGACCGCAACGGCACGGTCCACACCTACTCGTACGATGTTTTGGCTAGGCAGACGGCTGATGCCATCACCACCCTGGGCAGCGGTGTCGATGGCGCCGTCCGCCGTCTCACCACCGCCTATGACACCCAAGGCAATCCCTACCTCTTCACCGCTTACGATGCCAGCTCCGGCGGCAACATCGTCAACCAGGTCAAGCGGGACTTCAACGGCCTGGGGCAACTGACCTCCGAGTGGCAGTCCCACAGTGGGGCGGTCACCGGCTCCTCACCTCGGGTCCAATACGCCTACAGCGAAATGCCTAGTGGCGCCAACCACTCACGCCTGACGAGTGTCACCTACGCCTCTGGCTACACCCTCAACTACAACTACGCCTCCGGCCTGGATGCCAATATCTCTCGGCTCAGTTCACTGAGCGATGCCTCCAACACCCTGGAAACCTATAGCTACCTCGGCCTCGGCACCGTTGTCAAACGGGCCCATGCCCAGCCCGGCGTAGATCTCAGCTACATCAAGCTGACTGGAGAATCCGTCGGCGATGCCGGCGACCAGTACACCGGTCTGGATCGTTTCGGCAGAATCGTCGATCAGCGCTGGATCAACAGCTCCAACACCGATGTCGATCGCTACCAGTACGGCTACGACCGCAATGGCAATCGCCTCTACAAGGACAACAAGGTGATTGCCTCGTTAAGCGAGGTCTACACCTACGACTCCCTGAATCAGCTAGCCAGTTACAAACTCGGCACGCTGAACGGCACCAAGACTGATGTCACCGGCTCCCCCTCAAACAGCCAGTCCTGGGACTACGACGCCGTCGGCAACTGGGACTCCATCACCACCAACAGCACCACGCAAACACGCACCGCCAACAAACAGAATGAAATCACCGCCGTCAGCGGCGCCACCACTCCCACCTACGACAACAACGGCAACCTTACCACGGATGAGAACAACTACCGCTTCGTCTACGACGCCTGGAACAAAGTCGTCCAGGTCAAGAACTCCTCCAATGTGGTGATCGTCACCTACGGCCGCGATGCATTGCACCGCCATGTGACGGACACCGTCGGTTCCACCGTCACCGACCGCTTCTTCAGCACTGACTGGCAGTTGTTGGAGACCAAGGTCGGCTCCAACACCGTCACCCGCAATGTTTGGAGCCCGGTCTATGTCGATGGCCTCGTCCTGAGGGACCGGGACACGGACGCCAACGGCACCCTCGATGAACGCCTGTACGCGTTGCAGGATGCCAACTGGAACACCACGGCTCTGGTCAACACCACCGGTACCGTCCAGGAACGCTACACCTACACCCCCTTCGGCCAAGTAACCTTCCGGGACAGTAGCGGCTCATCGCTGTCGGGTTCGGCGAAGGATTGGGTCTTCCTGCACCAAGGTGGCGAGAAGATCGCGGCAGGGGATTACGAATTCAGGAACAGGATATACAGCCCCAGCCTCGGTAGGTGGCTCAGCAATGATCCGCTGGGGTTCGAGGCGGGAGATCAGAACTGGTATCGGGCGATTGGGAATAACCCGGGGAATGGGTTAGATCCTAGTGGGTTGGATGTGGCTGTTCTTGCCATGGAAAACGCATTTGAATCACTCATTGCAGAAACTGGAAAGCTAGTTGGCCAATTTGGACCTGCAATTCGTCCATTAGTACCTGCTATTCAAAGAGTGGGAATAGCTGGCCTGGCAATATGGGTAGCCATCGATGGATATGAAGATGGGGGCAGGCTTGAGGAAATGGGAAATATAGGGGGGCGGATAGGGGATTGGTACTTTCCCCTTCCTCCTGGAAGTATTGTTAAACCACCGACAGGATTTGAACCTGGCTCCCCACCCGTTCCATTGGAAGGTCAACTTGCTCCTTCAAGGCCTCCAATTCCTGGACCTCCACCAATTGAAGATTATCCTGTCCCAAATAAGCCCAATATTATTGGTGGTATTTCAATATTAATAACAACAGTAGGATCATATATTGGCCAAGCAATCATAATTGCAAATTCGCCAGGAGACTCCAAACGACAACCAATAGGGGAAGAAAAGGCTATTAGTATTGGAAAGGCCGTTGAGAAGGCGTTGGACCGTGAAGCTAGAAGGTTACTTCATGAATTAAAGGATAAAGCCCTCGGCGATCGAACAATTGACGAAATAATGGAAAATGTTATTGAGGTTTTTGATTTGTATAATGAGCAAATTCCCAGAGAAGTAAAAAAATTCTTCACGAAACTATTTTAAACTGGGCTCTTGTGGTTATTTCAAATTAATGTAGTCACTTTTTATCGGAAATTGTTGGAAGAATGAGCTCTTTGGGCCCTAAGGAGTGTCAACTTGTTTAAAGCACTTTCAAGAAGTAATTTTTAGTTTTAACACTTTTTTATTTTGGAAATTATGGACTAAATTTCTAATATTATAGCTTTTATTGTTTGCCCAAATGACGTATAGTCGAATTTTAACATTTTGGTAGACCATTTTTTGATTTGACAATTGCAGATGCCTTATTTAAAAAAGGCAAGCAAATTGAAACCACAGAATTAAGAAATTAAATAAAGATGGCGGCTATCGGAGTTTTATTTGAAAAAATAAAGGCCTGATCTGAAAACAATTGGGTGCTCCAGCAAGACCACAATTTTTATTTGCAGAATAATGTAATTTAAAATATAAGGAATAGAATAGTTTTACCTTAATGGAAAGTGTTTGACATTTCAAGAAATCAAATTTTCAGGAGTCCGCTTAATTGAATCTGCGGAAATTAACGCAAAGAGAAAATTTTATAAGGTAGAAGGCCATGGCAATCGTGGAACTATGGCTTTTTTAAAATACAGGGAATTAGAATGTCTAACGAGTCTAGGGATTTAAATTTATCAAATAAAGTTGCAATTGAAATAATTTTGAATCAACTTAATGGGTTGATTCTTCACGGAATTAAAATAAGAAAAGATAAAATGGTCCAATTCGGGTTTGGAAAAATAGAGTCATCAAATAATTGGGGATTTAAAAATAATTTTATTGTTACAATTGGCACATACTGCTCCGGCTGGAGGATTCTTTCTGAAGACTTAATTCTTGTTGGCAGAGAGGACCTGAATGAGGAAATTCAAAATAAAGCTGTTGAAGACATTGTTGGTCAGGAATTGACATTGCTTGGTGTTTCTCAGCCAAATAGAAATGACATTTCTTTTAAATTTTCTAAAAATGTTCAAATAGATTTTTTTTCCCTGTCTAGAGAAGAAGACCACTTGATCGTTGGATTTTTTCCGAAAAATAAATCAATAGTATATTCATGGAATTTAGGATGGAGGATTGGCCTCGTTGGCCCCAAAAATAGTAACTGTGAATAGCTTAGGAAGCAAAAGGTGGCGTCTGACTATGATGCCGCACAGTGTCAACCACTTTTTTACAGGTTTCTCTCAGGTTTCTGCCAGAACAGGGTGGCGTACGTCAAGTTGCGCACTTTTGTTTTGTGACTCCATGAAGTCAGGGTCGTTCTGATTGATCAGGGCCTATCCTGCCCCAACCACTTCAAGAGCCTCATTTCTTGGGTTTTGGTTTTGAAGTTTATCCATGTCCAGGTAACGCCTCGATCCCCACTGAGTCGCCGCGACATGCCTCAACCTGGCTGACACCAGCATCCAAGCGGATCGACCGTCCGGGAAGTTGCCGACTACAAGGGTTCGCCTTCTGATTTCCCTGATCAACCTTCTGTCGTGGGCCCCTAAAAAAGTACCAGTGGATAGTTTAAACTTCAGCCTGTCCCAGCTTGGGGTGGAGCATGAAGAAGAAGCGTTTCCTTGACGAGCAAATTGTGGCCATCCTTCGGGAGGCTGAAACGGGTGGCAAAACCATTGAGGAGGTTTGCCGTCAGCACAAGATTTCAGTTCAGACCTTCTATCTCTGGCGTAGGCGCTTTGGCTCCTTACAGGAGAACGAAGTGAAGAAGCTTAGAGACATGGAAAAGGAGAACGCCCGGCTGAAGCGGATTCTCGCCGAGCGGGATATCGAACTGGATGTGATCCGGGAGTTCTTGAAAAAAAAGTAGCAACGGCTTCTGGCCGTCGCCTGGCGGTGCGTTTTTTCACCGCCAGGGGTCTCTCCCTGCGAAGATCCTGCGCCATCCTTCGGATCAGCCGCAGCTCCCTGGCGTACCAACCTCGGAAAAATGACGCCGGATTGGTGAGAGAACTCAAGGAATTGGCGGCCAGGAATACCAGCCATGGAGCTCGAATGCTCCATGGCTGCCTTCGCCTCCGGGGGCATCGGGTGAATCTGAAACGGATTCGGCGCCTATGCCGTCTGCATGGCCTGACCAGAAAAGTGCGCCCGAAGAGGAAGCGCCGGGGGATGGGGGCGGGAATGCCTTGCCGAGCGGAATACCGGAACCATGTGTGGTCGTGTGATTTCGTGCATGACTTCTGCGAGAACGGGAGGAAGTTGCGATTTTTGACGGTGGTCGAAGAGTACAGCCGTATTTGTCTGGCAGTGGAAGTGAACACGCGTTTCAGTCATATCCAGGTCATCGAGGTGATGCGAAATTTGTTCCGGATGTTTGGACCGCCCAAGTACTTGAGGACGGATAACGGTTCAGAATTCATAGCCAAAACCTTGTCTTGTTGGCTGAAGGAACAGGAAGTGACCTCCCGTTTCATCGAGCCGGGATCCCCTTGGCAAAACGGGCGAAATGAGCGATTCAACGGCACCCTGCGAGATGAATTCCTGAACCAGGAGGTTTTCCATCATGTGGATCACGCCAGGGCATTGGTCAGGTTGTATGTCCGGAAATACAACTCTGAGCGGCCACACAGCAGACTGGGATACAGGCCGCCATTGGATTTTGCCATGAGCCAAGGAATGGTGATTCCTGATAACTGGTCCGGTTGCTCGCAGGCGATTAGGACGGGGAATTCTCCCAAAAGAAGCCAGGGAGCTATCACAACAGAGCCGCCGGTCAACATGGACAACCTGGAGGAGGTCTCCGGGATTTTTTTCAAGACAGACAGGAGCAGGGTTTAAATTATCGGGTGGTACTCAGAATGGGGTCTGGACAGCCGCATTAATCTCATCCAACGCCGGGTCCCGCCTTCGTCAAGACAACATCATCTTTTCGGATGTGTTAGGACGCGACACGCGGTGATCCGACTGGCTCCTCAAAATCCTCCTCGCCACGAACCATTCCGTTGGCGGCCGTCGTGGGGTCGCGTCTGTCAACTTGCGCACATTCATTTTCATGATCTCGTGAAGTCAGGGTCTTTCTGAATGGCCCGAGGCAATCAAGCCTCGACCATTTCAAGA
>Ga0255147_1000299_pt1 | contig 16428 bp, 16 predicted proteins | sample Atl_Miss_RepA_8h_FD_183034 | JGI IMG/M metagenome (GOLD analysis project Ga0255147, IMG submission 183034) | Freshwater microbial communities from Altamaha River, Georgia, United States - Atl_Miss_RepA_8h | ecosystem: Environmental > Aquatic > Freshwater > River | place: USA: Georgia | collected... | reverse complement strand
ATGGAGGTACCCCATGTCAAAGGCGTCTCGGATCGCCTGGTCAACCACTGGGACACCTGTACGTGCCGTATACCATTCCTTTCCTAATTTACCCCCTGATCGCCCACCCATGCCGAACACGTTTTTCAGATAAATTTCTTTGGGCACGGTCTCGTAATACAAACGCGCATACTCGCGCCATCCAAATAGCTGGCGCGCGAATGCTTCCAGATTCTGCATGCTCGCACCCTTCGCATGTTCCCGTTTCAAAGCCTCTAAAATCTCTGCAGGCACAAGCAGCCCATTGTTGAGAAATATGGAGATGCCACTGTGGTACAAATAGGGCGAGTCCGCAACGATCGCGTCCTCGTATTTTCCAAAAGATCCGAAGCGCTCTTTAAGGAACTTGTCAAACCACGCACGCGCCGCCTCAGGAGTCAATGGGAGCTGCTTCAAATGTTCCATCGCACGCTGTTTATCGAGTGGGTTTGAATGGGATTTAAAGAACGAGTGATGCTCCATCCAATTCCATAGCGTCTCCCATTCATCGTCTTTTACTGCCGAGAGTTGCACATATGGCGCTGACGGCAGCTCGTCCTTCATGGCCTTTGGAAAGGGTTGGCGATTCATTGCGTCCTTGCTTTTTACATTCTCCAGAAAGTTGATTTTGCGTTTCACTTTATCGAAAAAAACAGCATGTTGCAACCGCTTCTGCCCCCGCCCCTTAACAAAACCAGCCAGATCCTCTGGCGTCATGACAAAGGATGGCGACGGGTGATAGACAACGTCGATCTTGTGCGACCTCAGCCTCTGTCGCACAAGATGGTCTGCTGGATCAAATGCATGAACCCCGTGACCATGTGCCACAAACGCCGCGTAACCCTTCTTGCGAATGTCGTCAAAAGAAACATGCATCACCGTTGTGAACAACCCCGACTTGCGGACGCGTTCGACGAAGCACTGTACGGCCGCAAGTTGGTAGCACACGCGCAACTGGTTCAACCGAAGTCGTTGCGGAAGCCCTTGTTTGTTTCCCTTCCGATCGCCATAAAATACCGGATCATCCAACACGATCATGTGCGCTTGTTCTGCATCAACTCGACGGATCAGCCGTCGCCAGTGTTCGATGTCAAAAAGCTGATTCGGAAAGACCAAGATACAAACCTCCATCGGGTTTGCCGCCCTAAAAAAGAACTCGATAACAATTCCGGTGACAAAACCCTGACCCAAAACCAAGGCGTATTGTTGAGAGCGCACCACAAATTTCTGAAAAATTGATTACATCATCGAAACACAAAACACTACAAAAGCTCTCAACAACACAGCCGAAACAACCCAGAGCCCAACTCCCAAAAAGAAAAGACGAAATGGAGTGCTACATGGATGTCACGTGCTCCCTGCGCGACCGCAAGACTCGCAAGGATATCCTGACCGTGGGCGACGCCATTCGCGCGCACAAGTCCAGCAAGAACCACAAGCTCGCGCCGCGCAGCATCAAGCGCGACCGCACGAAGACGGCCGAGGACAAGCAGTTTGCTCGAGAGCGGCTGGCGTGCCGCGGGTGCAAGTATGCGTACGCATAAGACACATTTTACGACGAAACTCGTTTTAAAGGCATCTTTATTTCTAGTTTTGTCGTTGTCACATTGACTCTTGATCCACTGATATGTATGGGAGAGACCTTCCCGAAGGCATATACGCGGTTGCCATCCAAAAACACTATGTATAATATCGTTACATGGCCAATGATACCAAACAAACGTGACACCTATGACTCCAAGCTGTTCATTGATTCTTTTGCAACATCATGATATTGTTCGAAGATGGAACGGGCATTCGCTTCAATGTAAGACACGTCAAAGATCTGTGCTGCCATGTGTGCAAAGAAGCCTGCATGTAGTTTGTCTGCACTTTTCACGTACAGCATTGGGATTGATACGACTTTGCGGGCATATTTTACTAACATGAACTCGAACATTGTGTGCACCAAAGCAAGATGTTTTGTATTGTTGGTAATCATATTCGTATGGCAAGTGTCAAAAAAAATGCTCTTCACATTCGCAGTTTTCGTGAGCAACATCTTAACGTCTTCACTATTTGATATTAAAATGGTATCGAAGTTGTCTGATATTTTGCAACATTGAGTAATACTATCTAATATATACTTGCGCTTCCGTGGCGGTAGCCTTGCACCAGGGACAGCATACTTATCATGCACTCGAATATGCAGAATATTGTACCTGAATTTCTTCAACAGATGGACATTGCAAACATCTCGAAACTCATCATAGATATGGTTATGGAGTTTGCATGCTTTATTTCTAAGAACAAGTCGATGAGCCGTTTTTTGTATGCAAGCTTGTTCAAAGCACAGGCACGTTACATGTAAAATTTCATGCGGATATGTTTTAAGAATTGATGCCAATTGGTGGTCCGCATTGATAACATAAATAACTCGTTGATAAATCGGCAGTCGCCTGTCGATTTCTGTACTCTTCAGTATGTTGCTTAGATCGTGGTACTGATAACTTACTTCAAAATTCAGGCCATATATTTCGCAGTATTCTAACAGACCAAGTGTGGAGTGGAGAAATGCTGCGTACCCATGACCATATCCCTTGACGTAACAGTGAATGATCGTCCGCACCATTATTAGAATGATGCATTTGTTTTTAAGGTCGCACCCGACTTTCAACTGAGCTGCGACGACTTTGGTCGAATGTTAAACATGCCTGTTATGATATACTTCTCGTCATGAACATACTCTCCACTATGTAAAAAGTCCCACGTTGCAGGGAAGATCAGTACGGAGCCTGCAATGGGTTGCACTGATGTATTCACCGGCTCATGAAATATTGTTCTCCCGTCGTTCTTAACAGTATTGAGGTACAGAATGAATGTTGCGATTCTCGCAGTTTGTTGTTCAAAGTCAACGTAGAAATCGTGATGTTCCTTATAAAACCCGCCTTTCTCGTATTTTTGTATATGATATCCGCTATCGTTTATTTCGTATTGATCACCAAAATATGCATAGTACTTTTCGTACATTAATTCCATATAGGTTAAGAAACAATGACTCACCTTTTCGTATACCAATTTGTCAATATCTTGCCATTCTGGATTGTTGAGACCAAGCTCAACTGTTATTTTTACTGAACGTTCTATCTTCCCATGAGATGCAATTCCACCAACGTACTTATTATTTTGATCGTTTTCAAAACGTGATATGATAGCAGTGCATGCATCGATATCTAGTACGTTTGGAAAGACGAGAACTCTTGGATATGGAGAGAAATAGGTTTCCGACATCGAGGTTATTTTACAGGTACGATACTCTTTATATGCACCCGTCAGTTGCTGCTTTGGGTACTACTCATCGAAGCACACGTTCGCGACCGCATATTTATTCTATCACAAAAACATATGAGCACAAATGGGATCAATCAATCGCAACACATCAAGTTAAAAATAATGCAGCGTGGTGTCGAAGTTCGTTGCGAGGTAGAGATGCAACCTGATGAAGCGGCTATCTTCGAAAATAGCTCCAATAGCCTGCTGGTTGATTTCATAAAATCATACAAATTCCAAAGTTCCTGTTTTATGTATGGGTATGATGGTGTGAATTTCGACGAGGAACTTTTTTGTGTTTTACCCCATAAACTTGTGTCATTCAACCTGCAAACGAGCGAAATTGTCTCGTACGATAGAATATGCGATGATGCGCGCCGCAGTGCAGTTGAAACACTAATTACAGCCTCCGTTTCTTCCGTTCAAGTTCTTCTCTCAATTCTCGGATCGATTCAAGAAATTTTCTTCAGGAAAGACGACTCGTACATTTGGAACGTGTATATTGTTCTACGTACCGCTAAAGTATTGTCGAGCGTCCATGCAGATATCGTATCAGTTCTGAACGACATATTTCCCAACGGTAATTATCAGTATTTTGAAAAGTACCTTGAAGAATTCGCTAACTATAAAGTAAGTATGTTCGGTTTATCTTTATCAAAGCACTCGCAGTTTGAATTGAAACTATACCTATCGAGTCCGGGGGAATAAGTTGTTATTTTTTCGCTAACATCTTTAAAGGATTCTTATTATAATCAAGAATGTTCGTTAGCAATCCAAGTGATGCTGTAGTCCCAAGGAGTAATGTATCATTCTCGCTACTAAAGAACACGTTTGGGTCTGCATCAAACCAAATTCGATTGTCTGAATTCATGGCCTCGTCGCTCGGGGATCTAGGGCAATCGAGTAACGTCGGATCCTTGATAAATAAAAATTTACCAGATCCAGTCGTTTCTGTCAGCACGCCTCTTACGGTGGTCTCCAATGTTTACGATACATCAAGTACAACTTTAACACTCGGATCGCCTTTTCAATTCTTGAAAAGGACAAATCAAAAGTACACTGTTTCTGCGTCTACGATAAGTTTCAATCAGAATCCATTCAATGCACAACTTACCACGTTTATCGCCAATTCTACTTCAAATACTATCGTAAATGGTAAGCCACAATCGACTTTCGAATACACAAACACTCATGTTCCTATAAAAGTTAATATTAAGAAACGAAACAACCTTGAAAAGGAAGTGTATACATCAACGGTAAATGCATCACAAATAGTTACACCATACCAAATGATCCTTGATACAAACATACCGATAACGCCGGCTACGGTCTCGCAACAGAAACATCATACCACACATCATAATCATAATCACAATCATACCATCCACCATGACCTTCCAGGAGGTTATGGTGCGAGGCATCAGCATTCAATTCATCACTGGAAACATCATAACACCAACCATGTTGTTCCATATACATTTTACCAACATTATCAAACCTCGAGAGGCGAACCTCGATTAGTATCTCATAATAGTGATTTAACCAATCCGGTAACATACTTTAACTTTGTTTCTGTATTTGATTCCACATCATCATGCACAGGCGAGAGTAGCTACAATAAAACAAATGGGTGTGTATCGAGATATAGCGTAAGAATAACGTTGCCATGGAGCAATACAACACTTTCCTCAAATACAAAAACAAGTAGTCAACTCACCTACAGTGAAAAAACCACTCAGCCCTAAACGAAATACGAGCGTATTGGTGTGTTTATCAAGTGATGTATTTCATCATTCGAAGCACCTTCATCTACAAAGCCATGCACGTAAGTTATATAGCAAGAGGCCTCGACGGATAGTTCGGTCAGAATGGACTGAGTTATACTTATCATGTCGGTATTTTTTCGTTTGATGTAACATGCTTCCAATGTGACATCAAATTTAAAATGGAATGGTTTATCGATATCAAATTCCTGAAATTTCATTCCGTCATAATAAAGGAAAGTAGCTTTTTTTTTAATGATCCCACACGGTTCAGCAAAGCGATATGCACTTGCCTCATTGTTTCTATGTGTATCAATAATGTTTCTACTTGTGATTTCTGCTTCATACAAGCATACATTTACACGCCAACGCAACGAACATAAATGTTTGAGATAAGCAGGAAACAAATCCTCTAGTGGACAATGGGATGAGATGGTAATGCGATGGCGTCTTTGGAAGTTATGCATCATAATAGATGAACCGTCTACGATTGGCCATTTAGAGTAGTCCGTATTTTGAAGGACTGCCTCACCATTCAGAAAAACAGGGTCATCATCATTCATAGATGTATAACGAAATTCTTCTGTGTCTCTTAAAACCATAACGACTTCGATCTCTAAGTGAGACTCCCGTTCAACGTCAACTGAATGATTCGAAGGATGGTGGGAATAGAACTCCATCAGACGCGAGACAAAATCATAAGGGCTGCTGGAACTTATATATGATGAGTTAGTTTTCCATCCATAGCGAAAGTATGAGAGAACATTTGGTTGTAAGAAAAGTTGAAACGCTTTATCAAAGTAATCGGTGGTGTCAATGAATGATGGGTGAGTCTTTGCATCGTATGCTAATAGATCCCATAGCAATGTTACAGGATCGAATGTGGTTACAGAATGTCCTGGTCGCAAGTATCTGTTACGTGCTTCATCGTGTGTGAATAAATGTTTCTTAAGTTTTTGGTTGATCTCGTTATGAAGGTTTACTGTCCAATCAAAAATTTCGTTTTGATCTTGAAAATTCTTAATCGTGTCATGTTGATCATGAAGGATATGTAAGTAAGCATTCACGCATATCTGACATGGTAAAACACATGCCAAATCCATTACAATCGTATGTATGTAGATCGCTTTTTCATCCTCTGTAAATCGATTGTAATGCAGAGATGAAGTGTGAAGGAAGTCCCAAACAATACTTGTCATTATAGTTTTGAAAGAAGAAAATGTGATCCGGATGTGATCCGGTCGTTACGTGTTGGCACGTCTGAAAGTGTTTTTCAGACGTAGTGCTACTCATCACTATATTAAGAACCATAATACATTTTACAGCACAATGCGAGTCTCCTCTCGTGAAGAGAAAACAAGGGTGGTATGCGAAAACCAATCATATGATCTAGACGAAAAGCTTTTATGTGCCACAACGCACAGAGATGTTGTATTTTGTTTATTTCCTGGAAACGCTGTGCACGCGTACGGCAGCAATATGAAGAAGGAGTACGTTCTGCGTGCACTAGATCAAGTATGCTACATCAACTGCGGATATGGTCATGTAGATATGGCTACTAAGATGATCGCAGTTGACGCAGCGTGGAATATGTACATGTATGGCATGTTATTTACGAAAGAGCCTCATACGACGAACTACAGCACCTTTCATCTTGTATCTAGAAAAAAGCTGATTCATGTGTACCAAAGAGAATCGTTTTGGTATGTATTTAGCATCGGCAACAGTTCAGAAACTGTGCTTGACGTGTATTTTCCAAATGTGACACTGTTTTATACGTTAACTGTAACCGATGAACAATGTGTCGATGTTATACTGGATGGGGCGATTGCAATCCTTTTGACATTTTCTACCATCGGTTATTATGATATCATAACACGAAAACTGTCTTGGTTTGTTGACGAAGAAAATGCATTGTCACCTCATCACTTTTCATTCATGTGGAAAACCGAAGACAATAAACTACATGTCATTGACAATCATTCCATTTCCACAGTGGAGGAGCAATCGGGCAACAGAATTACGTTTAAGATAGAAAACACACAGCCTGTCGACTACGTATGTGATTCTAGGTTCGACATCAAATCCAATACAAGTGATTATAATTATCCTTTCGTTTCGTGTTTTTCAATAAGTGATAATTATGATCTTTTATATGAAGAAAGACACGTTTTTGAAGTGTTGAAGTCCAACACGTCAAAAAAAATCGTAGTAAAAAATCCCGTCCGCCTTACACATCACATGCCATACAACCAACTTCCAGGTAAGAAGGAAGTCATACTGCCCAATCTAACAGGTGCTACTTCTCTGTATTCGTTGTTCAGCTGCGATTTTGTGATCTCTATGGATGAATTTGAAAAGACCGAGTATTTTCACATATGTGAATCACCACAGTGCCGAAAATTCATCGAATTCGTAACTTCAAATGACACATTTGGTAGTAGCTGGTTGTTGTATCGACACCCAATAAGCAATGGTATTAATTGCGTCCCAGATAACAGTAATTGGCTAAAAGTATTTGCAACGAATCACTCTTTTAATGTTCCTATAAGTTTTATTACTCAAGCCTCTACACGATTGTCACTTATAGTTTCGATGAAAGATTAGAGCGATTTTAATCATGCATATAAAATGCTCTTAACAAATTCTTTAGGCTTTTCAACGCTCTGTTTTGAACGCAAGGAGACGCGTCCTTTGTCATACGAATTACTTTAAAATAATTCAGCAGCAATAGTTGGTGATAAACGGGATGACTGAAGTTATTGAACGCTTCTTCTGGAAGATGAAATTCATCTAACAGGTTCAGCTCTCGCGACGAATCTTTACACTCAAACAGTCTCAGTATTGGGTGAATAAAAACCGATTGCTCGGTGCTTCGAAGATGTCCGGTTTGAGGTTGTCGGAATGTTGGCAAGAATGAGTTACGGTTGTCGTAACCTAGATGAACTGTAATAATTGGCGTGTTTTCAATCTTTTCTGCTTCTGCTCGAAAAAGGTTTGCGACAAGATACTTATTTTGTACACACGATAAAGGAATGTTATGCAAAACTTTTGGGATCTCATCGAATAATATAATATGCCCATGAAAATCAAACCTGTGTAGCAGTTGAGAATTGGAGCTCATTTCAGTCAATAAGTGCTCGATCAGAGCTTTGTGACAGGGAAATGCTCGCACTTCAAAAGTTTCAGATATGTATTGAAACACGACGCGAGCATTATACCTGAATCCATGGATAAATGCAGATGAACCATGCTTGAAGTCCTCGTTTTGCGATAAGGCCCCCAAGAAAAACACGTTTGGTGCCGAGACAGATTCATAAAATGGTGTAAGTACAGGAAAACCTGATGTGTTCGTATAAATAGTCATAGTGCTGTCATCAATGTATTCAAAGGATGGTGCAAAGCCAAGACAAAGAATGACGAAATCGACCATGTTCCATATACGGCCATTTTCGATGTTTTCGATGTACCTTATGAATTTTTCATCCCGTCTAAGGCTCTTTGATTCTGTCCAGTCGAGGTTGCATTTAAGTTTCAAATAGTACGAGTCGATGATCTTCATATTAATGCTTCGTATGTAACCTGGGTAATGCGTATTCCATGCAAACTTTTCACCACCACATAAGATCAGTTCATCCACCACCTCATTCAACATGTTCGCCGTTTCAAATGCAGCATTTCCACCTCCCAAGATAAGAACTTTTTTATTTTTGAACACACTGATTTCTCGAGGCATTCGCTCATACGATATAATTCTAGTGTCTTCGCTTTTGATTTGTTTACGTCTTGGTTGGAGTCCTGATGCTACGAAAATCTTGCTGGCAGATATTTCGCATACTTGACTGTTCTTAATGTACTGTACGAGGAAAATGTCATTTACTTTCCGGACAGTCAGTACACAGGTGTCGTAGGATACATTTAAGGAGAACTGCTTCACAAAGTCGTTCAGGTACTTGACGAGTGTATCAGCACTGGGATAGTACGCAGATGTGTAACTTGAAAACGCAAAGCGGTCACTTGTATTCGTGAGAAGTGAGTTCCAGTCGTACCTCAAGCTGTTTTCGATCGTGTTGTCACGATATCCACTTCCACAATTAGGTTTATTTACAGAAATGAGGGTCCTGTTAACAGGATATTTCTCGAAAAATGTCCCAACCTGTTGACCTCTTTCAAGGATAATGTAGTTCATACCTGCCGAATGCATAAAGTATCCCATCTGTACACCTGCAGGCCCTGCTCCTATGATCACGTTGCTTACGTGCTTCATGACGAAAGTTCCTGATATTCGCTAAAGATAAATGGCTTAAATGGTATATATATATTTGAATACTAGTTTTTAACGAATGGACTTTCTTCATAAGAGTCCAACAGATGATGTGTACTTTTCGGAATTCTTAAACGATTTCCACGAAAATCAACGTCTCTCTAGCCTTATTAAAAAGCAGCTTCCATGCGAGAAGTATGCAAAGCACTATGCAATGTATGGAGTGCATGAGCAAAGTCCGAAATCACTTGCTGTGTGTGATCAACTAAAAACCATCTTTTTGAAGAATGTTCAGAACGCCGAGCCAATCGGGCCATGTCAAAAGGTTTTAGCTGTACATGCCTTGAGTTCGGAAGAGCAAAATGTGGTCAGCACACTATGTACAGAGATATTGGACATTGAAGACATGAACGACGATGTTGTATTTGATCCACTGTATGGGACGTTCTTCGAGCACATTTCGCCATGTGACACTACATTATGGGTGAAGTACCCGGCTCTTTCACCATCGCACGTTCATATGCGACTTGTCTGTATCGTTGATTGTGATAAATATGAACCTGTGCGATTAATTTCTAACAACATTATGCATTGTATTTCCAAAAATTGTGTCTGCGCGATTCCTGCCAGCCTTCATGCTTTGTCTATAATGAGACACAAAAAAGACATTTTGCTTCTGTCGATAGGTCTCCACATGTCTTATATGAATTATATAGTTCGTTTTATGCACTACAAGGATAACAATATAACTGCTTGCATACGGAACGAAAAAATAATAAATGCGCGCCTTCGAATAAACACTGAATACCATGATTCGCCACATTTATATCATATCGCTCTTCGAGACGTAGAAGCCTTTATTCCGATGCGCTCAACAAGCTTAATCGCCCACAAGTGCACAGATCAGTATAAGCCATGTATGCTTGAATGTTACGCACGGGCGCTTTTATGCGGACATTTTCCAACATCGTACCCAATGCATAACTGCTTGCACTTTAAAAGCATTCCAATGACTTTAATAGATTCATATCTAGGGACTTTTATTGAAGATATTTTCGCACGTCATCACATACCAAATAAGCGTTTCGAAATTCATATTGGTGTTTGCTTGCATGGCGGTTGCTTTTTAGAGGGGCCACTCCTTCGTTGTCAGGATAGCACGAGGGTGCTAGTAATTGAACGAATGTCCTCGAATAAACTCTATCTGAATGGCTTCTTGCATAACGTTGAACAGATGAGTTATTATCTACTCAATACCAATGATACCTTTGGTTTCACGGCTGTCATGGACGACGATTATGTCGTGTTCATGGAAATTATTGGGATATAAAACATATAAAACATACAATGCGATAAATAATAATATGATTTTAACTTTCGAAGACTGCTTTATAGTTTGTGATGCGAATAACAATGATGTCGTACATGCCCAACATACAGTTGTTAAAGGGTGTTATCTTTCTACCCATGTTTACCGTAATTTTGTATTTGCAATGCAGCGTGATTTCTCGAGTATTGATGTGTTTGCGTTTGAACAAGCAAGCTTGAGAAAACTGCACAGAATCCCTCTGAGTGCGGGAAGGAAGTCAGATATTGCACTCGTACAAACACACAAATATACGAACGCGTGTGTATTTGTGAACAACTGCAGTCGGACATTGCATATTATTCAACTGAACTGTGAAGGTAATATCATGAACGAGTCGATAGTTTCTATTGGCTTTGAAGAAACTGTCGCGACCATACTGTTTCAAGATTCGTTCTTTTATCTGATATGTGATGGAGGTGAAGAAAGCACGAAGATTGTCGTATTACGACCTGACTTCATTAACTTCGGAAACGTTCATTGTCCAAGTAGCATGGTCCAACCGGTTATGATCGGCAAGGAATTGCGTTTTTTAGTGGCAGGTAACATTGAAAGCTTTGATATGCTTGATAAAACCCAAAAAACAATACTAAGTAATGGCCGTATATCATCTTTTACGGTACTCGACGGCGCGATCGTCGTTGCGATTGACAACGATGTCTTTGAAGTTCGAGATATTGATCTGCCGATACTCAACCCTATTTATACAAATGTGCCGCAAACAGGTTCGGTGTACATGACAAGCAGCAAGTTTGGAAACGATTTCAGGCATTCATTAAGCACAATGACCGAATGCTTTGTACATACATATCTTCCTCCTCAGCTCGATCGTAATCAGAAGAGCATAATTGACATACTTTGTGAATTAAGCATAAATGTGTTCACGAATGAAGATATCTTTAACAAAGTAGGCAAGATTCGACTGGGGTGTATCCATTTTGAGACGATCAGAGAAATAAACAAACACGTCATCTTTGGACAGGATGTTTTAGACATAATACATCCTCCGCGACAAATGTTTGACAAGTACTATAATTATCAGTACATTATCAAAGATATGGGTATGATTTCGAATACCAAGGATGACTCATTGAAACGATCATTCCAAGAATTTCTTAGAGCAAAAGGTATTGATGTGAATTATTCATATCTCATGTCTGGACAGTACCATCTCGTGCTTCCTATGCATGCGAAAGGTTGGCACAACAACATTGAAAGTGTCCCGAAGAAACAGTCAGATGTTGTATACTTTGTAACAACGGACAAAAATCACTACGGGGGATCATTTTTCCTTTATCGGCATCCGTACTCGAAAGCAATACATGCTGTTCCGGATGTTCATGGCACCATGAAGCAATTCTTCTTGAAGAGTAGCCAAAAGGAACCGCTATGGCATGCGATCGGAAGCTTTACGGCTACAAGAATAAGTCTTGGGTTCTCGAAGCGCTCAGACCAGGAAGTCAGAGAAAAACACGACGATTAAGTATCCCATCGCAATTTCTTGTGTACGTACACGTGTATACTGTGTGTCTTTCGCATTTCAAAACAAAAATTCACGAATGGATGAACGATAGGGTAGTTTACATTTGACGTTATTCTGTAGAAAATCCTCGAAGGGTAGTGTAAAAACATACCTGTCATGCATCCGTTTATGCTCGTGTTTGTCGATATGATAAGCTCGTTGCATATGCTTCGATAGTAGACGTCGAGCTCTTCACATGGTATGATTGAACAACGGCATGATCCAATTGATCTGCGATTGATAATACTAATACTACCATATCCTGAGTGGACGGGAATCAATTCTGCGTCCGACGAATTTATTTCCTTTTTAATTTGCCTCGATAGTTCTTTTTGCCAATGCTGACCGTATATTTCGACTCCTGCGGGACACTTATTACTACGATAAGCTGCAACGAACTCATCGCTATCATAATCACATGATAAAATCATATCGAAAAAACCGACGCGATGTGTTATTTGCAGAATATGATGTATCGGGAGACTTCGATCAATAGCTGGATCAAACAATACAACGAAATCAACTTCAGTGTACTTCTCGATCTCGCCAAACATATCGTTCAACAGAATGCTCTTTATTTCAAGATAACAAGCCTGGTTATTCAAATCTCTTACTACACATTTGTCAGTAACGGAGCTATGATCGATTGATTTGATGCGTAAGTGTGTTTCGTCCTTGTATTGCTCAATAATACCATCTGCATCGTCGCTTTTTGCAACGTATATAAGCATCGACGTATGATCGTATAGTTCTGTTGTGCGTTTGAAATGTTCCATTGAATTCTTCAGTTCTTTACAATTGAAACAAAGAGAGCTCAAAAGAATATGTTTATCCGACATAGATATTAGATATTTCGAATCTTCCTACTTAAATGCAATCCAAGAGTTTTACTCCATAAATTCGAATGCACGACATCTTCGTTGCTTTTTGCCAAGATCATATAGTTGTTACGTCACATGATCGTATCCTGTGCGCGTATAAGCCTAAGCCATCCCAGTTATTTCGCATCGCAAGTGTTATGGGAAATGACTTGTACGTCATATCCGGAGACCATGACCGAAGCGCTCTGCGAAAACTAGTTGTCAACCAGGAAGGTGAAATAGTTGACAACGCTTTACTCATTATCATCCCCGAGAATGTAGACATTAGAGAAATGTTTTTAATCGAAGACTTCGTACTTGTATTAGTGTGCTCAAAGTGTGTGTTTCAGCTCAGGATCGATCCGGCTGGATTTGTGAGTCGATTCGAACAATATAACATCATACAGGATGTCACAATAAATATAGAAAGTATAACCTATCAAGACGGGTTCTTCTACGTCTTATCTCATAAGTGGCACGACAATGAGATACGAGACACGTGTGACAATTTCATGTATGTTTATAATGATTTGTGGGAATTTCAGCAGATTTACATGTTTCCGTTACATACCCCGTGTAGTCAAATCAGGTATTTTGACACTGATATCATGTTCATTAACGAAAACTCTCTTTATAAATTCAACATCGTCGCGAAAGATGCATGTGTCTGTTACACATTTCAGCACAATATTAAATCATATGTGATCACCAAAGATCAACAAACGATCTGTCTGTTATCGAATCAGCGGAATGATCTAGCATGTGGATTCGCGACGGCAGGCCCTGTATCTCATACAAATCAAGATTTCCCACATTTGAATGAAATTTTGCACACAATAACTCATTTTCTATGCATGGAGGATGTCTGCGCCCCCGCAAGTAAATATAAACGGTCGTATGTTAAGAAAATATATTATCCTGAACCAAACCTTACCGGCTTAGTTGATCGGTTACTTCTCGTGTTTGAGAATCTCGAAAAAGTTAAGCATTTTTTCAGGTTCCAACGAGCTAACAACACATGCGATGATTTCTCGTTCGAATCCATCGACGCCTTCGTAAAGGCCATAAACGTGCTGGGCAATAAAGACAACAAAGTTGCGTTCCCGTCATTGGAATCGAAATACCCTCTTCAGCTCGTTGACTATCGAGGTACGAGTGCACTTATCGACGACGTTTACAACCACTGTAGAATGCACGGGTTTCGTCCTACAGGCTGGTTTATCTATCCAACCTCACACAATATGGGATGGCATACAAACCTTGACAATAACGATCATGAACGAGTGAAACATCGGCTGTACATTGCGATGAACAAAGCCCCATTCGGGTCCTCGTTCTTTCTTTACATTCACCCGATTTCAAAACAAGTGCACGTTGTTCCTGATATGGGTGTAAATATAATGTCATTTTCGCTGCTGCGCGACCAAATGCCCTTATGGCATGCAGTTTTGTGTTCTGATGGGATAAGGATGTCGTTTGGCTTAGGTTCGGATTGTGATTTCCCGACAACTACTCATGTTTAGCGATGGATGCGCTTCCTGCACTTCTGTCGTCACATTTATCTCTATAAATCTCCAAATGTATCTTCTGAATAATAACAGGTACATCGTACAGGAACGATGCCACTTTACTAAAATAGCTAGCGACCAGTGGGTGTTGATGATGTGATGATATGATAATTATTTTTGAGGAATGGGCGAGAAGAAAAAAGTCAACGATTGTGTCTAGTATATGTTGCCGATGAACACTGCCATGTATTCCAAGATGTGCGGGAGTGGCAGAAGATACATGCATATTCGAGTAAACTTTCTGCAGTAGTGTTTTGAATATATCGCTATCAGAAACAACGACAACTGTAGAATATTGCAGCTCGGGGTTGACTATGGAATCTATGTTTTTGATGATATTCTCGAAAAGGGGTTTGTACATACCAATTTTGTGAACCAAGTCTCCATCACCAACTCTCACATGTAAGCATACGTATTCGTGTTTATTGCACTCAAAGACACTACGGACTTCCTCAACACGTTCTAAAACTTCTTTGGTCACGTTCAAGCACTGTTCCTTTACAAATTGGATGGATTCTTCAAACAGAGGTCTTTTATCATATGTGAGCAACGTTGAGTAATAAAAACATATGTACGCAGTGTCTTTTGTTTCGTCGTTTATCAAACTTTCTAAATCAGAAAGGCTTTGTATGACGGGAATTTCTTCGATTGGTATGTCAACAGGGACGGTATTGACCATCAGTGATTGAATCAGGTCATGCTTTGCATAACTAACAAAGACTTCGATGGATCGTTTCGAGCAAAAGTCATGCAGGCTCATTGTTGACGCAAGGAATTCCCCGAACCCTCGAAACTTTTCAATGGGAAAGTAACATTGCACAATGCGTTTCATATCCAGGATTATCTAAGGATAAGTAGCATCTTTTTTAACTAGGATCACTTTGTCCTTGATGTACATCCCATACCATCGGCAAAGCCTGTTTGAGTTAAATCAGACTTTCACAATGAACGTTGAAACGATATACGACGATGACCGCGAGTTTGACATCATTGTTATTGACGACCTTTTCCACAATATAGAGTTGCTTTCATCTGTGTTTATCAACTCACCATCTGAGTTCTTCAAGGCAGATGATCGTAATGGGATAGATTACTATGATTGCAGGAGAGCGATCGACGGAAGTAAAACTATGTTTTTGAGTTTCATTTCGAAAGCCATTCATGCACACTATGGCGTTACCACCGCTTCGAACTGCGATGCAGAAATAGTGAGCAATTGGTTTCTTTCAAAGACTCCGAGGCCGACAGACTATGCTGTACCTCACGTTGATGTTTCTCCGCTGAACTTTCGACGGAGACAGTTTTCAATACTTACATACCTTAATAAAAACGAAGACTGTGTAGGGGGTACATCGTTTTTCAAGAACACTCTTTTGAATACATGCCTCCCTTATAACAACGATACGACGTTCTGGAGGTTACATGACGAAGGCATATTTCAATCTTCCGGGTTTTGGATGAAACCAGAGCATCGAGCCGCATGGGAAGTCAGGAAAACAGTCGACATGAAATTAAATCGAACAATCATCTTCCCAGCGGATGTATTTCATTCCGCGTTTATTCCAACGGATATTTACGCAACACGTCCACGCGTGACTATGGTGACATGGATGGAAGAGTGCTAGACTTGGCATAATATGGCGGGTTTGTTACACTCAGGTCGCCGCTTCCCCGTTGGGGTGTGGCAAAGAACCGCCATCCTATGCCACCCCCGTCCCATCTCGGCCGAGATGGGACGGGGGTGGCATAGGATGGCGG
>Ga0255147_1000298_pt1 | contig 16434 bp, 19 predicted proteins | sample Atl_Miss_RepA_8h_FD_183034 | JGI IMG/M metagenome (GOLD analysis project Ga0255147, IMG submission 183034) | Freshwater microbial communities from Altamaha River, Georgia, United States - Atl_Miss_RepA_8h | ecosystem: Environmental > Aquatic > Freshwater > River | place: USA: Georgia | collected... | reverse complement strand
CGTATGGCGTCGTAGAGCGGGATGAGGCTTGGCGCTTTCTTGAATACCGGTGCTTTCCGCATACTCTCACAAAATGAGTGTTGATTCATGACATCAACCATTGTATGACAAGCTTTCAGCGCTTCATCTTCGTTGAACTTTGACAAATCAAAGAAGGCATCCGGGTTAAAGTCTTCCTTTGCCCACGTGGAGCATCCCCAGTAAAAGGGCAAGGAATCATTTAAGAGGCCATCTCGAAGTTTTTCAGATACATAGCCCTCTCTTCTTTGGTTCTCAAACGCAATATGGAAAGGATGTTGTTGGACAAGATATGACTTGTCATCAATGCGTGGCATATGCGTGCGATACAAACAACCATAGCTTGCACATAGATTGTTCTGAATCAGGATGGGCATTGCCGTCTTTCGCAATCCAGATTTGTTGCTATACACGGCACCAATCGGTTGCGTGTTATACTGGATGGAGTCATTCCATTTGGGATTTCTGGGTTCCAAGAATTTCGATAGCTTCGACTCATCGTAGCCGCAATCCTCAAATATGTTAAAATTCCACAGAGGAAAGCGGAACTCCTTTATGTTTTCCGCACTATACCCAATGGCCAAATCCGTCTTCGGGTCGAACGTGGTTACCCATGGCTCTCCTTGATAGCTAATCTTAAAACGGGCATCGATATCTTTATGGCGATCGCCGAAGACGCTAAAGACACAAATATCGACATCTACGGGCTCATTGATGAAAACGGCATTTGGAAATACTTGTTTCATAATGGGACCCATATTGTGAAGTTCTGGATTAAAGCCATTCCAAAAGTCGGCGAAATGGATACGGTAAGGTTTCATAACTTGGCATGTGTGGATGGGTTTAAATCTCGCAAAAAGATGGCGAACGCTCATGTTCGGCGAGAGGATGGCAATTGTCGTATCGTATCTGTTTTCAACGGCTCACGAGTCAAGGGATTTGACATTGTGCGCCCGGATTCACGCAATCCGACCAATGTGGCTTCTTCATAGCAGGTTGCTTTTCGGGCATTCTCTACAAGTAAATCTGTGTTGGGATAAATTACATACACACGGCGAAGCTCTTCCAAGGAAAGATCCTCGAAACTGTTCATCGTGACAGGGTCACTCTCATTTGCGCACAGTTCGACGAGTTTTGCCAAAATCTTCTTACGGGGTTGCTCGACTACCTCGTCGTATTTCTTTCGTTGAGACGGGCTCTTGAGTAGATTATAGGCAGCGGTCAAGGAACCAAGCCGTTTGGATCCCTTGCCCTGTTCTTTCTGTTTTCGCAACTTCAAATACGCTGCACGAATGTCTTTTTGAGACGCAGACGAATGTATGCCAAGCTCTTTGTAAGCGTTGATGAGCTTTTCTTTCACAAAAACGGAGGTTAGATCAGGTGTTTTGTTGACATTTCTAAGGATAGCTAACACATCTGGCATTTTTGCTGCAAGATCGAATGCGCTTCGTCCATGTGAGTTTTTTATACTTGGATCTGCACCAGCCTCCACGAGAGCACGAATGGTAGCTCTGTGTTTCTCAGCATCTGACCATGTAATGCCGTTTATTGGTATAGCACCTTGTACAGCTTCGTGGAGAACTGTAGAGCCATCATATTGCGCAGCTCGGTTAGGATCTATGCCGTAATCAAGTAAGAGTTTTACTGAATTTAGAAATCCGCGTGCAGATGCAACACGTAGAGACAAATCCATGTCAAGCGCATCGGGAGGTACCCCGCGCTCAAGAAGTTGTCTTATTTCGTTCACTCCATTGTGCGCCGCAGCGGCATACAATGCACCCGCAACCTCTCTGACTTCTGCCGCGTTCATTCTTCTACACTACATGTACTTTTTTCATTTGGGTCTCGTATGAATCGCGGAGCCAGAGGAAGGAACAGATCATCACCAAACCTGGTTATGTTGTCGTTAACATTTTCCGCACCAGTTCAGTAACAAATGTGTCTGCGACGGTTGGCTTTCCAGTAACAGCCAGTCTGGGAGGGAGGAGAGGGAAGTCGATGGGGGTGTTTTGTTTTTCTATTTCTTGCCGAGCGCGAACTTTCTGGTGGGCGACGGTGAAAAAGTGAAAGATATCCATGGGTCTTTAGATCCAAAGATTATAATACCAAAACAACCAAAACCATAACAATGCAGGGAAATCATCCCGACGCTTCTATCTCATAACAGGTATAAACACATTATTATAGCTAGAAACAATATCAATTCATTACTGAAAAATGGATGCGAAGACAGTCCTCTTCTATCAGGTACTCTTTCAACACGTTGGTAATTGTGTTCGTAATACATGGCTCTTTACAAACGAAGGGCATGCAGAACATGTTGGTTCAGTATTGAAAAGGTATTGTCCACATTTTACCACTTGGCGACCGTTTGTATCGGTGAAAATAATCCCAACATTTATTTGTGAAGAAAATGACGTAATGATTATTGATGGTTATTATACAGAATATTCAAAGGTAAAAGAAAAGATAAATCTCCTGAATGAAACGTTGGACCGTATTCAACATGAATGCAAGGACAATGCAGACGACGTGATATTAGAAGAGGTCCTTGGTGAAGTTCCAGTGTCCAAATTGCCCAAATGTTGGATATTCAAAAAGGTAAGTGACATAAAGAAACCGTTCCATCATAAATATTCCATTTACTGGCACTATTAGACTATGATTGTTTCCAAGCATGTTGTTGAAGACAGTGTACCCAAAGTCGCTTGGTGTTCCAGTTTTTGTTGGGGTCGTCCTGTTTTGTTTTCTATTTCTTGCCGAGCGCGAATTTTCAGGTTGGCAACGGTGAAAAAGTGAAAGATATCCATAGCCATCTTTACAAGAAATCGCACCTGCCTTAAGGCCGTGGCCATATGTGCCACCATGAAGTATATCGTCGTACAAGAGTTCGGATATCCCAACTATAGCTATGAAGTTGTTTGTTATTTTGACACAGAAGAGAAAGCTCATCAATCCGCCAGTCTGAGAAACTATGAGAATGAGCTACAACGCAAGATTGGGCGTCTAACTGGCAAATTTGTCCAATGTCACAGCTATAAGGTAATGGCCGTGAAAGAAGGAGATGAACCCGCGACCATTGAATACATCGACGAAATGTACAGAGAGGCATTGGAGAATGCAAGAAAGGTGAAGGCAGAAAAAGACGAAATCAAAGAAAAAGAAATCAAAGAGGCACAAAGTAAACGGTTGGCGGATTATATTGTTATGCGTCAAAGACCTGCTTGAACACATGATAGTTTTCATGAACACATGATAGTTTTCACTCTTGCTTACAAAAAGGACAATGGGTACGCAGCGGAACGTTTGTGGTCAAATCAGGACACGGAACCGTCGATGATGGAGGCGGAAGTGGTCAACCGCAACGCGCATCGCAATGTTGTCGTAGATAGGCAACCCACGGATTTCCATTCGGGTTACAGGGCAAGTGGTTGATTGTTCAAGATGCTCCATGATTTCGCCGCGGGAGTAGGTCATGCCACTGGCCACCACGACTGGATCATGGAACCAATCAAGGCTCAGAGGGCACATATACTCGTGTGGAACAAAGTCAACCGCCTCTTCGCTTCGGGCGCGGTAAATGACATCGATGCACCGGGTGAAGAGCCTCTTCCAATAGGTGTCCGGAAATCCTCCATCACTCGCCGCCTTTTGGGCGTTGATGACGTCAAGAAGCAGGCAATCCTGTGCGTTGAAGTCTTTTAGATGTCTGACCGTGCGAAATCCAGCAGCCTCAAAGACTTCCACAACTTGGGGGCCGATTCCTTCAATCGTACGAATGCTGCTCGTCATGGTGACCTCTTACTCATCTACCATGGTTTTCTTTAAGTGGTCTTCAGCGGACAGGTGCGTGATGTTTGTGGCCTTGGACATCGCGCTCTTCATGCGCACAGGCACGGCGCGGGCGAAGAGGGAGCGGGACGTCGCGTGGGACAGGTCGCACCGCGCCGCCCTGTCCCCGAGCCGCGATTCGCGGTCTCCCCGCGCGGGCGTGGATCAGATGCAGAAGCGAAACGTTATAGAACTTTCTATGCGTCAAAGACCTGCTTGAACACATGATAGTTTGATATAGCTTTGTCTCTATTGCGCACGATGTAGTCGCTTTGTTGCACTTCCAGACATGCCACCGTGACATGATCGAACGCGCCATGGACGAGCTCGATCTCTTCTTTCATGATCTGAGCCACTTGTTCGGGAGGCGAGCGCCATGCACCGCATCCCATTGGGCCTAGAACGAGTGCGTTGTGTTTGCATTTGTATGCGACTTGAAAAATCAAGCGCAACTTCATTCTGATTTCATTTGCATCCGATTCCGAGAGACTCCCGTCAATCAATCGAGGATTGTGCAACGCCGGGCAAGCGATGAAATCCATCCTGAATGGCTCGATCCATTCACAGTTTCTTGCTTCCGTGTCACGAAACACGGTGACGTCTTTGGACAAGAGAGCCTCTTTTGGAAATATTGGGTAGTGCACATGTTGCAACATGAAATTGCAAAGGTTTGTTCTTCTGAATAACGATTCTTCCTGAGCACCACTTCCATTCTTTACATCGCCGCCTGCGAACCGATGATCCGCGAATATCAACACGAGCGGCCGCAAACCTCTGAGTTGTAGCTCACGGCCAGCTTCGATCGAATCCTGATTCAGTACGGCAACAGAGGTCTGTCCAGACGCCTTCACATGCAGGTTTTCGTCGTAGGAAAACTTTTCTGCGGGACGCGACGTGTATGCAGAAGCGGCCTCTCTTGTCTCGTTCCATATGCGAATGCGATCTCTGAAGTCCATTGTCGGATTGCAGAACATTCAAGCGATAGCCTTATATCTTACGATCTCAGAGCCATTTCGCATCCCATAGTCGTGTTTCGCACCAGAACTGGTAACAGCTTACTGTATCCTGTCATCAGTATCGTAAGGATCAGTGTGTTTGGTTTTTGGAGTTCGTTTTTGTTGTTTTGTTTTTTCTATTTCTTGCCAAGCTGGTCCACTTCGGTTGACTCCGGCGAAAAAGTGAAAGATATCCATATGCCCCCGAACGGATCTGTCTGTTGTCTTACAGAAGATTACTGAAGGACTCATATTTTATATTTGTATGCCATCATAACCGTGGTGGTTTTGTATGCAATCGTCTCAATGATATCATTTGAAGACAGATTTACTCACGAAATGATATCATTTTAGCCGAATTTAGCCCTCAATGATATCATTTGCAGCTTTTGTTACGTATTATCGTGTTTGTTGGAAGGCGGGGTGTCAAAATCCTTACCACAACTTCTTGCAATTCTTAATGATCAACGATTTTCAGTGTGACAATGGATGGATAGCACCCCACTGAAATGGTAGCAGAATTATTTGCTCACGAAAGTTCACAATTTATTTACTCACATTGTGCAAAAAATGTGTGCAACCAGTAAGGAATATGGTAGCGTGCATCCTATAAATCGACACCGTGTTAGTGCTCTCGCCACGAGATGCTGTTAATGTTGTATATATACATATTTGATTTTTGCACCAGAACTGGTAACATCATGTGATCTAAACCCATCATTCCCGTAAGGATCAGTGTGTTTTGTTTTTGAGTTCGTTTTTGTTGTTTTGTTTTTCTATTTCTTGCCGAGCTGCGACACTTTGGTTGACTCCGGCGAAAAAGTGAAAGATATCCATACCTCTCATTATGAATCTGCACCCTTACGAAGTGTTACTTGCATTACATATAGATAATACCAACGGCGTACTGGAATGCTTTATGAATGTGAGAATGCAATAAATTAAGCTCGAATTCCTCAAAATGCAATAAATTCAGCTTCTAATGCAAACTTTAAAGCTTTTGTTACTGGAAGTGGTCAGATGCTTTCCATCTGTTCTTCAAATCCTTACCATAAGATATAAGTTTTTCAAATTGTCGCAAGGTCTTCAGTATTGGCCAAAAACGCATTACCATGACACAACATGGTAAGAAAATACTGTGCTCGCGAAAATGCTCATTTTACTCACGACCTTGACTAACCTTTGTATGCGCAACACTAGCACGATCACGTTTTGAATGGTATATTGCGAGCTCATCCGCACTGCTGCTCCAAATTTTGCTCACGACGGGAAGGGGGGGGGGCATTTTTTTGAAATCCGGCCAGAATTTGGGCAAAAATAGACCCCAAAAATATCATGTTTCCAAAACTTTCCCAAGTTACCATTTCGCATATTCAAGATATTTACAAGATCCTTACCGTACATCGTGATACAAATGGCATAAAGTTATTTGATCTCGTAACGCTCAGTGTTGACAGTTTTATGGGGGTACCGATATATATTTTTATTTCTTGGCGAGCTCAAAGTTTTTGGTTGACTCCGGCAGAAAAAGTGAAAGATATCCACGCCCCTAGCTGCATCCTTACACAATCTTACCAAACTATTCAAATCCTAACGAATGAGCACATTGCGATAGGTAAGGGATTTTCTCAATGCAATAAAATAAGCTCAAAAATCCTCAAAATGCAATAAATTCAGCTCTGCATGCAAACTTTAAAGCTTCTGAGACGCGAAATGGTAAGTTATGGGTTGCTAATTCTTGAAAGCCTTACCGCAACGTCTTCAACAGGTTTTCACGTTCAAGGTTGCCAGTGTCGAAGGCATTTATCTTATGTGACACGTTATGCAGTAAAAGTGTGTGCTCGCGAAGTCACTCCTTTTTACTCACGACCTTAACTATACGTTGTAGACGCAACATTGGACTGATGGCATTTACAAACAGTTCGGGCGATCCCAATCACACTGCTGCTCCAAAATTTGCTCACGGCGGGGAGGGGGGGGGGGCATTTTTTTGAAATCCGGCCAGAATTTAGGCAAAAATAGACCCCAAAAATATCAAGTTTCCAAAAAAACCCATGTTCATTACCAATCCTTATACATGAAATACAACTATCCTTACCATTTGTAGTCATAAATACTATTTGACAACTACGCCTATCGTCACGCTCAGTGTCGATGAATAATGATTTCATGAGAGCCATGATGATATTTTTGGATTTTGGTGAAGTGAAAACTTTCGGGTGACTCTGGAAAAATGTGTGAAAGATATCCACATTCCAAAAGGTATCCTTCCGTATCCTTCCTTACTGAACCTACATCGCCTTGTCTATGTTACATTGATACATGCACCACAACAGCGTTGGGATCTCCCCAATGCAATAAAATAAGCTCAAAATCCTCCAAATGCAATAAATTCAGCTCTGCGTGCAAACTTTAAAGCTTTTGTTACTGAAATTCGTATGATGTTTTTTGATTGATCTGCATTTTCTTACCACAACATCTTTGCCACATTCACGCGTTTAAGGTTGCCAGTATCAGAAAGATGTGCAGTATGTGACTACTCTGCAGCGATATTTCGTGCTCACGAACCTGCTCCTTTTTACTCACGACATTTCCAATGCGTTTATTCAGAAAACTGAAGCAGTGTCATGTTTTTAGGATTGCGTGCAATAAATCCGCACTGCTGCTCCAAAATTTGCTCACGGCGGGGAGGGGGGGGGGGCATTTTTTTGAAATCCGGCCAGAATTTGGGCAAAAATAGACCCCAAAAATATCAAGTTTCCAAAAAGACTCTTTATGCCTTATTGGCGATACGTGAAATATGAATTCAAAGATCTTACTGACACATCTATGGTGTACATTTTGTCGACAAGTCCCTTGAACTATGCATATAAGCACCATACGCAATACAAAATGTAAGTATTAGTCAATGGAGGATGGGAAGACTATTTTATCACCTACGGAATCGCATATGGTGAAAACGTTTGCTTGTCAACAGTGTTCGTATGTCACGAATCGGAAGCACAATTTAGATCGGCATGTTCTAAAAAACCATCCCTCGGCAGTGAATACGCCTGCAACGACTTGTAATCCCACAGAATGTGACTTTTGCCGAAAAGGCTTTGCAAATCGGTTTAATTGTGTTCGGCATATGCGTATTTGCAAACAGAAACCGGAAACAACAACAGATAAGATCATATGCATTGCGCCAGCTGTTTTTCCGTGCCCTACGTGTTACAAGACATTCTCAAGGGCAACCTATCTGAATAACCATACACCTTATTGCAAAAAGGTTTCGAGTCCTTTGGAATGTGAAGGTTGTCATGTCATCTTTGCAAATGCATGGGGACTCTCAAGGCATAAACCTTCCTGCGAGGGAAAAGGTCAGTCACAATCTTGTGTGAACGCAACTTGTACCATCGCCCCACAGCCAACTGCGTCTACGCAAAATATCTATAATATATTCAACATCACCAACAACGTCAACATCCACCTGAATGACTTTGGCAAAGAATCGCTCGCCCACATTGACAAGGCGTTTATCGAGCGCTGCCTGCGAAGCATCATGGGAGATGGGGTGCCTAGGATGATCGAGAAGATCCACTTTGATCCACAAGTGCCGGAAAACAAAAACATACGCTTGCGCAGCATCAAGCGTCAACTCGTGGAAGTCCGCGAGAACGACGAATGGAAGGTCAAAGATAGCAACGACGTGATCGACCGAGTGATCTCCAATGCCGTCTTCCCAATGACGAATTGTTACTTGCAGGGGTGCGCCGTCACCGAAGAAGACGAGCGCGAGCACCACGGCGCACTGTCTCAACGCCTTTTGTCCATCTCAAACAAAAACCCAAAGTACCATAAACCCATCAAGAAGAAGGTGCTACCCATCCTCATGAATGCTGCCATCGAAGAAAACAAGCGGCTATTGGCTGCAAAACTTGAGGAAATGAAAGGCCAGAAGCAAGGTCAAATGCAAGGTGCTTGAGGCGGGTTGACATGCTTCTCGAATAAACTAAAAAACTATTTAAGGAAATCCTATCGACCATCAACCAAAAAATTCGGATCCTCCCACATGTCCCTTGTCCCCTTCTTCCGCATGCTTCACGACCTGGACAACTTCTATTACCACTGGCCCACAACCACTCTCCCTTCCTCATACACGTCTGCCTTCTCAACGCTTTCTGCCTTTGAGAAGCTCGACGATAACACGTTCGTGCTCGAGGCACCTGTCCCCGGCTTCACCAAGGACGATCTAAACGTGGAAGTCCTCGAAGAGCGCTACCTCAGCGTCTGGGGCAACGCCAAATACACCCGCGGCGCCTCTGAAGTAGAGCGCAAGTTTGCGCAACAATGGTCGCTACCGCGCAACGCCGATCCCTCTTCCGTCCAAGCGAAAGTCGCCAACGGCATCTTGACGGTCCATGTGAAGACACAGGGTCCTCCGCGCCGTCAAGTCCATCGCATTGCCCTTGAATAGTACAGCAAAAAAGAACGAGGTCAATTCCAAGTTGCTATCGTTTTATGAAGGACAAATCTTCCGTAAGCTGAAATGGAATGCTTTTATGAACCGCAAACGTTCCGAACACAAGATGCTCCATCGCTTCCGCTCTATCTTTGGAACTCCCGAGGAGGTGGTGATTGGGTTTGGGGATTGGGAGCAACGCAAACAGATGCGGTTCAAAGAGCCTACCAAGGGCAAAGGAATGCGAGAGCTGTTCCGCAAGGCAGGGTACAATGTCTATCTGGTGGATGAGTTTCGCACCAGTTGCCGATGCCATAAATGTGCAGGAGAATGCACAACCTTCCGTGAGTGCCAAAATCCACGGCCATGGAAAAAGAATGAAACCACCCTACGTCATGGGCTTCTCATGTGTAAGACATGCACAGGTCTATGGAATAGGGATGTGAATAGTTCTTTGAACATCCATCGTGTTGTGGAACACCATAGGGAAGGGAAAGGGAGACCCGAGTACCTAAGCCGACAATCTGTCAGTGCCACTACATCGGTGGTACAAAACCAAATTTTACACGAGGATGCGAAGCCTCAACATTGGAATGGAGAGATGTGCGACGAATAATCGTCCATTTTAAAGTTTCAATGGTGTAAATGTTCAAGGGTGTAAAAAATAATGTACGGTTAGGATTAGAGATGCAAAAGCCTTCAGTCTTTTTAGATTCGCGCCGCTACGGAAGCGATTGCTGCGCCCAAGAGGCCAAGGATGCCCAAAACAGCGCGATCTTTGGCTACACCAGCTTCCAATACCTGCCCGCCGACTGCCAAAAGCCCCACATGCGCTCCCCGGATTTCCAATATGAGCACCCCAACCTGCGCGCCAAAATTGGCTACGGCGTTGCCGACGATTGCGCCGTGGACTCGTACTCGTCCCTGCGCAACGACCCCAACCAAATGACGCGCGATCGCTGCAAGGTGCAACTCTTCGAACGCATTTTCCAAGGTGTGCCCAATCTAAAACCCGGCGTCCCTGCTCCGGAAAAGGAGATGCCCATCCAACAAGGCATCAGCAACACGAACCTTGAGGGCATCCAGATCCCTTGCAAGAAGACCATCATGGAGCAAACGACCAACAAGCCAATTCCCCTACTGGATTGCATGAAAGACATCCAAACGGCCGAGAGCACCGTCGAGCCTTGGATCCGCGGCGGGGATAACACCCGCGACTTTGTGCGCCGCCAAAAGTTCCTCGAGCAATGCGGCCGTCAGTTCTCGGGTATCGGCAATGGCACCGCCCGCCTCCTGTAAAAATTTAATCGCCAGTTCTTAGTAAGAGAAGCAATGAGCTTTAACCGTCTCCACGATGATATTTGCACATCGCAGCGTCAAGTCACACAGAGTGCTTCGATTCTGGGCTACATCCTAAATCCGATGCGCTTTGAACACAAGCACAAGTGCCGCCACGACCTCGGCATTGTGGGGGGCACGGCGGTGAGCCATGTCCAGGGCAACCTGGTGGATCTTGAGAGCGAGCTGCGCGGCCAAACCCGTCTCGCCTCCATGTGTGCCACAAAGCAGCACCTGCCTGCGCACGCGCGTCCTTCGGGCGCCACCGAAATCAAGAACGACAAGACGCCGCCCATTTCCACCAAGCTCGAACACCTCCCGCGTTGCCAAATGATTTCGTACAAGGCCGTTCCATTACCGCCGCCGATGCAGGTGCATCGTTGCAATCCGCGTAGCGGGCAATAAATATCTCTTTACTTTTTTAGATAGAAGCAAAGCTATGTCGCAAACTTCTCTAAAACAAGATGCGTGCAGCTACACGGAACAGCTCCGCCGCTCTATTGGACCTGGCATGTACATGTTGAGCGTGCCCGCCAATGATTGCGGGCCTTGCGGAAAGGACATTCCGGCGGATCCGTCGCTGCGCTATCAAGCATGGGGACCGGGCTTCTGCAAGCCAGGCTCGGCCGTCGACGTCGGCAGCGAGCTCCTAGGTCTCAATTACAAGGCCAGCAAATGCAGCCGCGAGCAGTTTGTGCCCGGGAAGTACGATGGCCCTGCACAGGGCGCCTGCACTCCCGCCGGTACACAGCCCGCGCGCAAATGCATGGCGCCCACGGAATCTACGCGCCTCAGCAACCCGCCCTGCACCTTGCGCGGCACGGGCTGGAACCGCTGGGAGTGGCTGTGCTATGATCCCCAAGATAAGGCGATCATTCCGTTTGAGTGGAACACCAGCTATCGCACCGTGGTCAAGGACAACCACAAGCCCTGCATTCCGACGTTGATGGATCAATCGCCGCTGCTGCCGCCGACCATCAACAACTTGGCCGATCCGTCGGACAATACCTATTTCTGGACGCCGCCGAAGGGATGCGGTGCCGAGGCACCAGGAAACCCCCTGGCGCCTACCTACACGTCGTGCGAGAAGATGAAGCGCCTGTAAATATTATCTTCGGGAAGAAATAGATAATAAGCATGTCTGAACGTTCCTTCACGATCGAGAAATCCGAGGCCGGTGTCAAGGGCGGGCGCTTCAAGGCCGACACGCCTGCCGCCGCGGCCAAGAAAGCCGCGCGCAAGCTGCTAAAGAACCGCAAATGCAAGCGCGTGATGAAGTTTGTGCTGCGCGAGACGACGCGCGGCAGCGATGGTGGCCTATATGAGTACAAGGGCAAGAAGGAAAAACTCGACAAGCCCGTTGTGATTAAGCGCGGCGACCTAGAGATTACGTATGAATACACCTACTCGGTGGAGGCGATCTGAGCGCTTCGCCAGTCTATTTTTTATCCGAACATGAATGTAGAGGCTTCATGGACAATTATGCAAATGCAGCGGCCGTAGGCATCGGCTACATGCTGCAGCAAGAACGCGAAGCCGCTGCGCGCCCTCTTCAAGCGCCGGCTTCCACGACGTTCTCTACGCCCATGCCGTCGATGGACAACGTGTATCACTCGGAGTATTGGTCGAAAGTTCGCCGCGAGGAGGAAATGCTCGCGAACGCCCGCTTCGACGATGCGCGATCCCCGATGCAGACGGGCGTGGTTCCGCGCCCGGCGTATGCCGACATGTTTATGCAGACCTCGGTTGGCGCCAATGCTCCCGAGCTGCAGCAGCGCGCGCAAACGGGTGCCATGACCCACAACAACATGCAGCCATTCTTTGGCGGCCGCGTGCGCCAAAACGTGAATCCATTCGCCAACGAATCGCGCCTGGAGCACTATAGCGGCGCCACCAACGATCAGATCCATCGCCGCAAGGAGGAGGTGGGCAGTTTGTTCGAACCCACCAAGGGCACGGGCAATGTGTGTGGCATGGCGCCCACGGCGGATTTCTATCAAAGTTATCTGCAACAACCGGTTGCACGCAACAATGAATTCCCGATCGAACAAGTGCGCGTGGGGCCGGGTTTGAACGCGGGCTTTACGGCGAACCCAACCGGTGGATTCCAGCAGACGCAGACGCTAGACGCCATCCGTCCGAAGACGGTGGACGAGCTGCGTCCGCTGAGCCGACCGAAGTGCACGTTTGAAATGCAGAACCAAGGACCTCAAAAGGGCACAGCACAACGCGGTTTCGTCGGCCAATTGGATAAGAACCGCCCAGACACGGCGTATGAACAGACGCCAGACCAATGGATCAAGACGACCGGCGCGCAGGCGAAAGAGACGGAGCGTCCCGTGCAGTTGCTCAAGCCCCAGGCGCGCACGGACACGCATGTATCGTACGAAGGCCCAGGGCGCGCCGTGATGCAGCCAGGTATGGGTGACAAGGATGATTATGGTATGAGCAAGATGTGCCTCAGCGACAACGAGCGCTCTACCACCCAAACGCGCACGGTGATCAACAACTTGACAACGGTAGTGAAGGCCATCATGGCGCCTTTCACTGACATTTTCCGTCGCACGCAGAAGGAATACACCGTGGATGCTGCGCGCACCTTTGGCGCGATGCAAGCGTCGGCGTCGATCCCGTCCAAGGCGACGCTGTACGACCCGGTGAATCACATGATGCGCACGACGATTAAGGAGACGACGGTGCATGATACCACGGTGATGAACCTGCGCGGTCCAGATGCGGTGCCGGTGACGGGAGATGATCAAGCCAAGACGACCAATCGCGAGACGCTCCCGATCGAGGATTCGACGCGCAACGTGAGTGCGCACACCTATAAAGTCATTGTGTACAACCCGGACTTGGTGGCGAAGACAACCCATCGCGAAACCGTTACGGAAAGCAAGAATCCCAGCGGTTTCGTCGGCGGCGATGCCAATCGTCGTCGTGGCGCGTATACACACATCCCAATTACGGTTTACGCGACGCAAAAACAATTCATTTCAGACAAGGAGCACATTGGTGGTGCGGGCAGCGGCGCCGAGTATTACCCGAGCTCGCAGGAAGCCGCTTACAATGCCGAAATCGATGGCACGCGCGAAGCAATCAATATCGCGACGGGACGTGTGCCGACAACACAAAAGAACAAGGTGGCCTTCGCGAAGGAAGGCGTGGACATGGAAATCAAGAAATTGCAAGAGGACAGCTTGGCTGCCCGCGACGCCGGCAACGTTTCGCGTATTTATCAGCCTGGACCCAAGCGTATCGAATTGTGCGAAGCGACGAAATATGTCAACGATTTGCCGGAGCAAAGCCGCCTGGACGCTTCCGTGCTCAGCGCCCTCAAAGACAATCCTTACAGCGTGCAAATCAATCCGATTGTGGAATGTCACTGAAGACTGCTATCAACATGTTTATTTTTGCACAAAGTACGTGCTTATCGCGCTTATATCGCCGTGCGCTGGGGCAGAGGGCTGGGGCAACCCTCCGGGGGGTGCGCGGTCTATTCCGCCCCCGCGCAGGCCGCCCGTTGCCCCACACCCGGTGCGCCGCCCGCGTGTCCGGCGCGCCCCGCCCCTCTCCGCCCATCCAGCGGCGCCTGCTGCATCGCATCTTGCTCCCGTGCCCTGCGGCGGGCGCCGCAGGCGGCCAAAATGAACGCGGAGGAGGAGGCCGGCGAGACCGCCCCCCAGTCGCCGCCCCGCCCCGCCGCGCGCCGGCGGCACATGCGCTCTCGTGGTGCGTCGTCGCGCAGCAGCGGCAAGCCTGTTGCCGGGGCTGCCTCCCGGCGCCTCTCCCCCGCTGCTACCGCCGTGTCACAAGCCATTTCCTGACCTCAAGCAAAAAAGCCTGTGCTCCTCCCCCTCCCGCGCGCCCTCGCCACCCCTGCCGCGCCCTCGCCGACGGCTCCATGACAGAAAAGGACAAGAACGACGTCATCATCACGGTCGACGGCCAGAAGAAGCGCGTGGTCTGCGTCTACGATGTCCTGGGGGGCGAGATGATTGCGCAGGTCTGCGACGTCGCGCCCCCGCCCAACACGGTGATCAGCCAGCAGCTGACGGCCAGCATGGCCGCTAAGCTCGTCAAGCGCAAGGACCTGTTCCAGACCGCGCCGGTGTTCAAGCGCTTCAAGAAGGACTACCGCAAGAACCAGTTCGGCGCGAGCCCGCGCAAGCAGAACCCGAAGCGCGCCATTTCGATGCTGCTGGACGCGGCGAAGGATCTCGACACGCCGCAGGTCACGGGCAAGCCGACGCCCAAGACGCCGCGTCAGAAGCGCAAGTACGTGCTGTCGCAGGACAAGGTCACGACGGACTCGACGAGCGAAGAGAGCAGCGAGTCCGCCTCGTCCAGCGAGACGGACGAGAAGCCCCAGCCGGCGCAGCCGAAGACGACGCAGCCGAAGACGACGCCCAAGACGCAGCCGAAGCCGACGCCCGCGCCGACGCAGGTGAAGCTGCCCGACAGCGTGCCCAACGAGAAGGTCGCGTTCAACGAACTGACGACGCCCTACAACAACAAGCGCCCGATCTTCGGGCGGCGTGTGCTGACTGGCGTCATGCTGGTGGCGAAGATGAGCGCGCGCCAGATCTGGCTGCTGTACCACGTCGGCATGATCCACAAATACCCGGGCAAGCCTCCGAGCACGCAAACTGCAATCGACGAGCGCATCACCAACGTCGTCGCGACGGCGGAGGCCAAGTGGAAGGAGATGCTGGGCGTGCACAAGGAGGAGCTCGACCGTCTGCTCGAGCAGACGTCGTCGGATGAGTTGTAAACTTCTCTTGAGACCACCATGGGTGCTCTGTAACAAAAAAGAGATGCACATCAGTTACGCTTTTGCAGCACGTTTGGCGCCGCCGCCAGAATCGAAGCGATACAAACGGTGTCCAAAAGCGGCGTCAACCATTTGCCATACGACTTCGCCGCGCTCCTTAGCACTGCGCGCATTTTGATAATTGAGTTCATAGGTATCAAAAGCGCTTGGATTTTTCGATCGCCATGCCTCTATGGCTTCCGCCGTTGATTTGTACGGCATATTTTCGATGACTTCGGCAAGACCTGACCGTTTCTGGCGCAGTGCTACGGTCGTGGTATCTTCCTTAAGCGCCTTCGCATGTAGACGTGTATTGGGCTTACTTTTGGGTGGTTCAGGTGCGTCAGGAGGACTAAAATTCCAAACGGGTGGCTGTCCTCCTCTACGTTTTGGCGGCATCGTTCTACAAAAAAGAATATGTAAAAAAAGCATAATCGCTAAAGCGGAGGCGCCCACCGTTGATTTCCTAACTCGGTCACATCTGCACCCATAACCGGATACATCGCGATTTGATCTTCAAAAACCATACCCTTGAATGTGAGCGCCACCACCGTATAATTGCCGGACTTGCACCGAATCCATAATTCGTAATGCTTTCCATGGTACTTCGCCTCTCTGTAAAAGAGCACTTCAACGCGTAACATAATGTCTGTGCCACCTCCGTCCAATTTGAGCCGATACGAAATCCAGCGGTCATGAACCACCTGGATGTCTTGCGCCACCCCTGACTCGGGGAGGCGAAGCGACGGCGCCCGTCGGACGGCGCGAGCTAACCAGTTCATGGCACCTTTATAGCATTCGATGCCCGTTCCAACGGGTGCCCGCTCGGGTGGCAACTCTTCCGTCCATTGCGAATCCTTGCGCGTCACGTCGTTGGCACGCACCATATCGTCCAGCCGACATTCCGACCCCAGCGCCTCTTTTAGCCCGCGAGTGAAAGCGTCGTTTTCGAGCTCGTAACTATATATGTTCCGATGTTTGGCTTGTTTCGGCTT
>Ga0255147_1000283_pt1 | contig 17268 bp, 25 predicted proteins | sample Atl_Miss_RepA_8h_FD_183034 | JGI IMG/M metagenome (GOLD analysis project Ga0255147, IMG submission 183034) | Freshwater microbial communities from Altamaha River, Georgia, United States - Atl_Miss_RepA_8h | ecosystem: Environmental > Aquatic > Freshwater > River | place: USA: Georgia | collected... | reverse complement strand
GTGTCCACAGTTATGACATTTACAAAACAAATCTGACTTGGCACGATAAATGTAACCACGTGCTTTCAGCTTGTTCTTGGTGCTGTCACCACAAACTGGACATGAATAATTCCAAAGGTAATCTTTTTTCTGTTTGAAATTTCTTAGACGTGATCCAAGAATGTTTGCAAACTTAACATCAATGTATAACATAATAACTCCACTAGAGTAACTATTTTACCCTAGTTCACAATTTAAAGCAAATTTATTTTACAATTCTTGTCAAAACATCGATATGCCCCAAAGCATATCCTAAAACTATTGCACCACCGACAATCATCCAACGCCATCTTTCTAGAACATCAACACGTTCTCTGACTTTATCCATTGCAGATTTTAAAGCAGTGTGTTGTTCCTTATCATTTTTTGCAAGTTCATCGATCTTTTCTTCAAATTTTTCAATAACCTCTCGGTTTCCAGTAGTTATGCGTGAATGTAACTCTTTGATGTCATTCTTTACTTCAGAGACATCTTCCTTAATGGCTTCTACTTGTGTTTCCAATTTGGCTACTCTCTCTTGGTCTATCATCTCGGACTCTTTGTTAGACGAAGTTGAAACAATTACAGGACTCATTTTACACTATCGAATATGATTTTTTGAGTCTTGTACCACTCAACCCAAGTATCAACTTTAATCTTACACTCTTGATACTGTGAGTAATTTTCTGTAACGACCTTTAAAACTTCAGATAGTTTTTCTGTATCTGGGACAGCTTTAAGGTCAGGACATGCTTCCATTATTTCCTTAGGAACTTCTGGAAATGTTCTTTTAACTGGAACTGTTGTAAATAGACATCCAGTTAAAAGAAAAGCTGCAGGTATTAGCAAAAGAGTTTTCATTTTTTATTTCCTGCTGCTTCATTTAAAAGTTTTATGGCTTGCGGATCAATCTTACATTCAGCATCAATTTTTTCTGCAACCTTAACAATCTTTTCTTGAACTACTACTTTTGTATCACGAATTACTTTAACTTTTTCTTTACGAACTTTTTCTAAATCTTCATTTGCTTGCTGAGATTTTGCTTCAGCAATTTTAACTTTTTCTTCAAGAGCATTAACTCTTGCACGCCACTCTTCTTCAATGGCTAATCCACCTTTGAAATATACACCAGAAAGCAACAATACAATACTTATAATTTGAAGTAAAGTGCGATAAGGTATAACCCATGGGAACCAACGAATAACTAACTTGAATAATACAGATGCAACTGTTCCTACTATACCAGCAAGTAAAACAATATTAATAACCCAGTGCAGAAATGCATCTGGTAAATAACTAAGCATCCACATCATTATACAACCTCAACTGGTTTCTTACGTCTAGCTATCTGTTTATATTTTGCAACATCTTTCTTTAATGGTGCTGGAGTATCAGTAGATACACCTGCGCCAGCAATATTAGCTACTTCTTCTGCCATAAACTTTCTAACTATAATTTCTTCTTCGACCAAATATACATTATTTTCTACTAACTCTAAAATCTCATTATATCTTTTTTCCATCAAAGAAGTCGTTCTATCATTATTTTGATAATATTCTTTAACTAAAAATAATGCAGCTACTAAACTTTTTAATTTCGTTTCGCCACCTGGAAGACGATTGATAATCTTCTTCATATTAAACACTAAACGATGCAAATATGTATAAGCATCTTTCTCTGCAGATGTTTTTAATGTGCTTGACTTTCTAAGGTTTTTACCCTTAGCGTCAATGATACCAAGTTTGTATGCTTGTGTATCATCGAATGGCTTGATAAGCATAGTTAATATTCTATATGCCAACAAGTTGTCTATTAGTCTGCTCATATCTTCCTTAATACTGCTATAATATTCTCGTCTAATTTAATATCAGTTAACCTAATTCCAAACTCTGGAATAGTTTCTGGCATTCTATTCAGATAAACTAAGAAAGTGATTAATTGTGGCCAAAGATCTTCTTCGATTTTATAAAACAACATTTTTGTAGTTGCCTCACCAAAAATATTGTATAAAACGATGATATGGTTTAATATTAATCGCTCTCTTAGTTCACCTGCATTTTTATATCTGTATATTAATTTTTTCAGATATATAAACTTTTTCAAATCATCTTCGAACTCAGCTAAACTATGACACTGAGGGTTGTCATAATTGTGCATAGCATAAATTAGAAAATTGGCATCATTTAATTTTTCTTGCATCATCTGTCTTTTCAGTTGCTGCTGATACCATAAATTTTTCACACATTGCGATCGCACCATTAAGTTGATGTATTTCTGCTTCAGTCTGCATTATTGTATTGCGTAACTGTGTAAGAAAATCCATCTTTTCTTTATGTGCTGCTCTCAATGTTTCAAGTTCGCTTTTAATATTTTCTAACATAATTTCCATCCTAAAAAGAGGGAAAACTTCTTCCCTAGACAAGTTTATTTATTAAGCATCAGCACCGATTGTTGTATCGTCAGTATTGTCATCACCAGTAATAGAACTCATAGCAACTAAAACTTCAGTCTTGTTGCGTGTATTACCTTGTGCGTCAGTATAAGAACGAGTAGTAACCCAACCTGCGTGAGCAACACCCTTTGCTTTGTTTGCAGCAACTGCTGCTTCTGCTGCAGAAATACCTTCGACAGCTGCTTTACCAGCAGTGTTTAGATACTTTGGCTTGCTGCCTTCTGCGTCTGTTTTTCCCCATAGTGCCATTTTATTCTCCTTATTTAAAATTTGGCAAATGAACTGGGTAGCCTGTCATTTCGACACCACTACCTTTTCTCTTAGCAATAGTTCCCTTCTGGCGAGCACCAGATGTAGAACCTGCTGGACGACCACGACCACGTTTCTCGCCAGCTGGTTTTGCTGGTTTGTCCTCGTCGTCATAACCTTTCTTATCTTGCTCAGCTTCTTTTTTGTAATATTCAGTACCATACTTGCCACTTACTTTTCGTGATGGTAAATCTGACATTTTAATCTCATTAAGAGATTCAACAAACTGTTTATATGTTTTCACGTTAGTTTCTACCTCTCCGTTTTCAAAATCTTCTTTAAATTTTTTCTTAACATTCGCAGCTGCATCGCCAACATCTTTTGCAGTATCTAGTACTGCACCAGCAACTCTCTTCATTGCACGATAAGGAACACGCACTGCTTGTTTAATAACTTCAGCTGTTCCTTTGACTATTCCTTCATTGATGTCGTGTCCCTTTTCATTAGTCTTGTGCACAGTATATTTACCACCAATTTTATCTACAGAGTTTCCACGATCAGCGTGTTTCTGTGCAGAGTCTTGGTCATCAAAATGTTTTTCGCTACCATGTTTTTCAGACTTAGGATTGTTGTAACGAACTACATATCCTTCTTCCATCTTTTCTTCGCCATTTTTAAACACAATCTGCTTATGCACTTTTCTTCCAGTCTTTGGAGAGATTGAATAATCAGACTCATCCTCACGATCTACTGTTTCTTTAACTGGTTTCATCAAACGATTCATTGCTCGATTAATACCTTCTTTATGTTTATCTGACATTTTGTCATAAACAGCTGATGGTTGAATATTACCATTAGCATCAGGTTTCATCTTTTTAACATAGCTAATGTTTCTTTTGTGGACATAAGAAGCTGCAGTATCATCAGAAATTTCAAGAATCTGTCCAGTTTCTTCATTGAACTTAACCGTATCAGTTTCTTTACCTTTAGCAAGATTTCTGGAAGAGTGTACCTTCACGTTCTTCTCACGACCTTTCATAGAATCCAATGCTTTAGTTCTTGCATCGTCATGGTCTTTAGCTGCAACTCTAACTTTACCTTGTGCACGCATTGCATTCTTATCATAACTAATACCAACTTCATGAGTTATCTCATCAATTTGCTCAACTTCTTCATTAGTTGGCATACCATTGATTGGTTTCTTTGTTGCCTTATATGCTTTATGCTCAGGTGTTCCTTTGATATATTTCTTATCTGGAACTGGAGCAACTGGAGCTTTCGAATTTTTGGCTATTGATGCTCTAGAATTTGGTGAGAAATTTGTTGGAGAACCACCACCAATTTCATCACCTTTACGGCGATATGCTGATGCTGGTTTTTCGTACCAACCCTCTTCTACTCGCTCAACTTCTTCATTAGTTTCTTTTTTACCAGTCAAGAAGTTCTTAAAATTTTTCAAGTCTGATTTAATCGTTGGCTTCTTACCTACATCTTTTAACCAAGACTTATCTGAAACATCAGTGTTCTTTGCTGGAGCAGATTCATCAAAATGTTTATAATCAACAGTAGTCTTTGTGCTGCCAGTTTTTTTATGAGAAACGAAATGAACTTTATCGTTCTCACGAGATACATGAACTTGGTTTCCAGTTTCATCTTTATACATGGCTTTAGAATGTTCACCAGATGGTCTTAAGTTTTTAACAATCTTCTGGTGTTCTGGGTGTAATGGATAAGAAATATCTTTACCGTGATGAACAGTTATCATCTTACCCCAAGAATAATCTTTCTTACTTACAGTTGCTTCTTCTAACTGAGTTTCTTCAGGAACACAGTTAGGAACTTTGCGTCCATTCTTATCTTTTAAACCAACTGCTTTATAACCTTTCCAGCATGCGCCAGCTAGATCTTTAAAGTTTTTTGCCATCTTATTCTCCAACTTTCTTTAGACTAGAACGAATCATCCAGCCATGTTTCTTATGAGCATCCAATCGCCCAGCAATAAAATCAGCGAACCCCTGTTCTTTGTTTTTAGTTAACAAATCAAACAATTTATTTAGACTCTCGATGGTTTTATTGTTGGCTTCTTGTAAATCTTGCAACATTTCAGTCACGTTTGTAGCAGAATTATCATTATTAATTGTTGTAACTTTATAAAATTCTTCTATATTTTTTGGAGCATATTCACCCATTGCTCGAATCTCTTCAGCTAATGGATCAACTGCACCATAAACTTCTTCATAAATTTTACCAAAAAAATCATGATACTGAGAAAAGAACATTCCTTCCACATTCCAATGATACGCTTGTGATTTGAAATACATTAAAAATGTATTCGCCAAACAAATTTTCGCAGTTACTAATGTTTCATTCATATTAACAATCCCATGCTCTTCTTGACCAATAATTTGCTTTTGTTCTGTCTGTAAGGTTTCCTTGTCCCGAGGAACGAGCACAATAGGACTTCTTACGTGCAGGTTGATTCTTCTTAATGGATAAAGTTTTATCACCGAAATTCACCTTTACTACATTACCTTTAGAATTTTTTACATATACTTTAGATTTCTTAACATCACCTTTCATTGGTTTGTTAAGTGGAACTTCTCTACCTTGATAAGTTGCTTCTGTAAGCCATTCACTAAAACGCAACATTTCCAGACCCCTTAGTATATTTTGTATGCGATAATCTTGCTTTCTCTACAGAACGAATGCGTGGAACAAGTTTCATAGCAATGCGACCAATAACTGGTTTGCGTCTTTGAATTACTCGTTCAATTCTTTCTTTTTCTCCAACTGATAATTTATTATAATCACGACCACGTAACAGACGTTTCTTCATTAACTTAATTGCTAAACGACGTGCACGTTTGTTCGTTGTCTTGGTAGTAGCACGAGTTCTTAGAGCAATCGCTGCTTTACGCTCACGCTTTGCTTTTGATTTAGCGAAACGAATTCTTGCACGCATACGTTCTGTTCTTGAAAGAACTTCAAGGATTGTTTGCTCTTCCATAGTGCAAGCACATTCTTCTTCGTCGTATTCTTCTCCAGTGTCTGGATCGATAATACCAAACTCATCATCTTCATACTCATCAATAAATTCATCATCGGGAGTAGTATTAATAATGTGGTCGATCTCTTCATCAGTTAAATCTAATTCTTTTTCTAACACATCTCTAGTGTGTTCACAACCTTCTTCACCATGCCTTACGTTGTGTACTGGACAAATACCAGTATCTTCCCATTCCTCATCATGAGGTTCGTCGCCAGCATGGTTAACTTTACTTACATCAACTGGAGCATTCTCACCCAAATGATGTTTAACTTTCTGTTTACGTAAAGTTTCAGTTGCTTCTGGCTCAACTAATGTATGTCCAGGTTTATTGTGTTGTTCGCAATTTCCAGAAGTCATTGCGTTTAATTTCTTAAAGTCTTTATAGCGAAGTTTATCTTTTGCTATGTTATAGTTACTTTTAGTATTAACAACATCTTCTTGTGTAAGTTTCTGTGGAATTAAATTTGTATCGTACTGGATACCAACTTGATTTGCCAACTGTAGCATCTTATCAACAATCTTTAATGCTTCAGGATTTAAAGTCTTAGACTTAATTCTGCGTAATGCAGTATTAACAAGCAACTCTGCGTTACCTGTATCTTCAACTTTATCAACGCCAAGCATAGTTGCGATGACACGTGCGACTTTAATCTTGTCGTTATTTTTAATTGTTTTATTAGTTAAGTCCTCATTCATTTCTTTTTCTTCCGTTGGTGTTACGTCTTGTATCCATTTAGAAACCAATTTACCATTGGCTTCTTTAAGTAATAAATGGTTAGACCCACGTTTAACTACTGCTAATTTTTCTCCGTTACACTCAACAATATCTCCAACATTAAAAATTTCTCCACGGAAATATTGCTCACGAACATTGTCTTTAACTAAGTTTAACTGTTCTTTAATTGGTTCTAAACCTAATGTGATTCTCATATCGTTCATCAAACGACGACTATCCAACTCACGAACAGAACTCGGTAACCTTTTTTTAAACTCTTCGAAGATCCCTTTAGTTGCAAAAGATTTCATCTTTGAAGAATTACAATCTGGGTCATTATCTAATGTAGAAATAATTTCTATAGAACTAGATTCTTTAACAAGTTTTTTCAAACTTGCAGATTGTTCACTACCAACAACTAAAACTATATTTTTATATCTTTGAGCTAAATCTTTAATCGTTTCAGACAAAGATGCGATACTTTTAAAAGAAGTGTTTGGGAACATTAAATTTAAATAATGTTCTCTCTTATCTTCTTGAATAACAGAATTTTTAGATGGGGATGTATAGATTACGTGGTCAGAATTCTTCTGTTCTGCCAGCTTTTTGACTGTCTTGACTAATAATTCATGCCCGATTGTAGGAGGGTTAAACTCACTAACTGCACAAACAATAGTACTGGACGGTAGTTCTTTGATTAGTTGTCTGTAATCTTTCATTTAATCCATCTATAAAATTGGTTACTATCATTTATTTAGGCAATTATACTGCGCTAATTAAAATTTTTGCAGCTGCCACGATCCAACGACAAGCTACTTCGTCTGTAGCCAATTCTTGCTGGGCACGGATTTCTGCGATTTCATTAATTAAATATTGATATTCTTCTGTGTTTAATTTTCCCTGCTCATAGTTCTCACGAATAACTATTAATTCATTCGCCAATGCTGCAGCTGGTCCACCCTGTCCTGCTACTTCTCTTAATTGTTCTAACATTTTTGTCCCTTTATAAAATCAACGATTTGCTTAGATGTTTTCAAATGACGATTTTTATATTCTAAATGTTCAGTTATCCAATTATTAACATGTTCGTCCACCACAGCATCTTCATATCCTGGATGATATGGTGCTTCGGCAACCAAATCAGATTCTTCCATACCTGTAGCACTAGATGGAGTTACGCAAGTTAAACCTGGATCATAAGCAGCTTTTCTATCTTCACTTGTAAATGTAGTCATTATCTTCCTTTCCACGCATCAATTATAACATCAATTCTAACTTTATTTGTTTTAACGATAGATTCACAGAACACTTTATTTTTAGTTTCGCCTGCTTTTTTAATAGCATCTTGAAGTTTATGTATCGCATCTGCTTGTGGATCTTGTCTTACTTGCGCATAAACTTTTAATCGTTCAATCTGCTCATCTGCATTTTGAAACATAAGATGATTACCACATTCTAATTTGTCAACTACAATTTTAGTATCCACTAAACGTCCAAACATTTCTGGGTCGTGTGGACGTGGTAGAATAAATGAACACGCAGTTAAAGATAAAGCGAATAATACTAGTATTAGTTTTTTCATACAGCTTTACCTGCTGATTTAAGTGAACTTAATGGATCTGACTGAGAATCAAACTTGTGGGCTTGAGAAGCAAACTTCTTACCATTGTGATAGAAGTGAACAGAACCACCACTTGATTTAACTGTAATGTTCTTGTGGTCTTTTAGAATATGCTCGTGGTCTTCACTTGGTTTGCTTGTATGATGTTGAACACCTTTAGCAGTTTGATATGTTGTATGCTTAATGAAACTATGCCCACCATGCTCTTGTGCTGGCGTTTTATGTGCATGAAGAACTTCACGAATATGTTTAGTAACATGTTCGTGATTACCTGTATCTAAATGATGCTGTAGTTCTGCAGCATGACTATGAGCAACTTTGTGTAATAGTTCTTGATTACGTTTCTTAATATCCTCGTGCATCTTAGGGTCGTTTTTAAGAATCTCCTTACGTGCTTCTTTATTCTTACCCTTTAATTGAGGGTGGGCTGCAAGGATTTTATCTTGGTGTTCTTTATAATGTTCTCTTGCTTTGGAACCACCAGATTCCATACCAAGACTTGAAGAAGGAATGTTTTTGCTAGACTTATCGCTAACCTTTAAACTTACTCCATGATGTTTAACATTACCTTTTTTATCTTTAGTGCTAACATAAACATCTGAGGAATCTTCTTTCTGAGATGCTTTATGTCCTGTTACCTTTTCTGTATCTCCAGGTTTAGAAGTCCAATGCACCGCATGGATAGAATGACCTGCATGTTCACTCTCAAGATGTTTCTTAATATGTTCCGCAGCAGATTTTGCATTGGCATGAATCTTTTCATAATCTTTAGGATGAATTTGTTTCTTTAATCTATCATGTGCTTGCTCAGGTGTTTCATCGTGTTCGTTCTTGTGTTTTTCCAGATGCTTGCCACCATTTAAATGTTTACCAACTAGAAGTTCGTGTAGCACACCTTTAGTGTTATTAGATACACCACCCTCTTTAGAAGCATCATCAGCTGCTTCATTAATTGGAACAAAATAATATTCTTGTTCTGCTAAAAAAGATTTAAAATTTTTCATTGGTCTTTATGTCCCATATGTTTTCTTAGATCATTATACAGTTCTGTTTTATGTTCTGGTTTCATCTGAGAAGATAGATGAGATTCAAATTTTTTCTGTTCACCAGCTGCAGCATGAGCACGAAGTTTAGTTCCAGAAATGCCTTCAGTACCCTTTGCGTTTGGATCACGCTTGCCAGCATTGTGGAACTTTATACTTTTGAAATTGTAATGTCCATGTGGACCTTCTTTTCCATTATACTTCTTGAGTAATTCATACATTGGTTTGCGATCATCACCACCAGCAAAGTGTAAATGATTAACACCCTGTTTATGTAATTCAGCAGCATGATGTAGGACAGTAGGATGTTCTTTAGATGCTACCTTAACATTAGTTCCAGGAAATGCACGTTCTGCGTGTTTCTTTTTAACATCAGGTGGTAGTGGATTAGAACCATCTTTAGTTGCATGCGAACCAGATAAAACTAAAGTGTGTTCAGCACCATGTTTCTTTGCAGTGTCATGCATATGTTTGACTAACTTCTCGTGTCCTGCAGTTGGAGGATTCATCCGACCAAATGCCATCACGTGATGGACATCTTTTTCTGATTCGACAAGATAAGATTTAAATGTTTTCATTTTCTTGGCTTTAATAAATTGGCTTTACTAAACTCGGCACGATTGACCAGTTTAGATGGTTCTTGTTTTCCCTTATGAGAATAATTTATAACGTATCCTTCAGGATCTGTTTTCTTATCGCCAATATGATGCTCGAGACCACCAGTATGTTGGTTTAGATTCTTAACTAAAAGATTCTTAGCATTCTGTAGATGCTGATGCATCTTGAATAGATTCTCATAGTGTTCTTTATTTTTTTCAACGTGAGAAGCATGAGCAGAACCAAGATTACGCTGAGTAGTTTGCCCTTTCTCAGATTTCAACTTGGATGCTTTCTTCTCATAAACATCTTGCACGTGCTTGATAAAACCTTTGGCATTTGGTTTTGTATCTTTGCGAACTGTTTGATTTATATAAGTTCCCAAATGTCCAGAGTCACCTTTATGTTCTGGATGAATTGCTCGATACATATGTTCACCATGCGTATCGTGTATTTCTTTCGCAGCATTCATATGAGTCTGGAATCTTTTTTGATCTGCTTGAGTATATTTAACTTTGCTGGTGTCATGATCAGCACCCGATAAATCAACATCTTTATGTTGTCCAAATTTATCGTGGTCAACATTTGGAGTTGCTTTCATGCTAGCAAAATCTTTTCCTTCATATTTCTGATGAACCACCAAACCAAATTTTGATTGAGCAGCTTTCTTGGCAGCATCACCTTTGGCTGTATATGTAATTGTATTTGGGGTATAGGAAGAAGTTTGTTTTTTCTCATCGTGTTTTATGTCACCATGAGAATGCATAACATCACCCTGATATACACCTTGTTTAGGTGCTACCTTTGGTAAATGTTTCAATGCATGTTTTAATTTTTCTGCGAGACCAGGAGCATGACCATGATTGGCGTCAATGTCTTTGTCTGTGTAATTGATTTTTGGGTTTTTGTTGAACGCTGATTTGGAAGCCACAAAGAATTTTTTAGTTTCTGGATGATGACCAAAAACCAAAGATGGTGAACCATCATATTTCATAGTCAGGGTGCTATCATGCTTACCAGCTTTGATGTGTTCATGCGCATGGCTGAGTGCTCCATGAGCATGTTCGAAACCAGAAGAACCATGGAACAGAGGACGATCCTCTGCGTGATGGATGTGCTTTAGTTTCTCTTCTTCGGTTTCTTCTTTAAGGAATGTTTGGAACGACTTCATTTTACCCATCTATACAGTTATTATACCCTACTTTTGCATTAAAGTAAAGCATTTTCTTTAATAACCCTACGTTCTGAGGGGTTATTAAATCCATTAAAATCAACTACTTATAGAGGTATTTATAAAAGTCTATGAAGCGAATGCTTGGAGTAGGGTCTGATTGTCGCTAAGTTTATAGGCAGACTCATTAATCGTGACGTTGTTAGCAGAGGTAACTGGGCATAAATTATAAAGAGATTTTCTTACGTTTGAGAACTCTAAGGTCATAACAAACTGATAGTCTCCACCACCTTTATTTTGGCATCTAACTCTAATTCTGGCTGATGCACAATTTGAAAAATCTTCTATTTTCTTGGTTAACTTGGCATTAAGTTTTAGAGGATCTATTTTATTCATCAAATAGAATCCATGTGTTCCAACATTCAGGTAGTAGGTTTTCTTTTTATTGTAGTAATCACATATGGCTTTGGCTGGGACTTTTATATGAACTTCATTTTCACCTTTAAAACTTTCAATATCAATTTCATACGCTTTGCGTTTGTCCTTAATACCACCTGTAAGAATTTTTCTACCAGCTTGGTCATTCTGTAAAATAGGAACTTTCTTTCTCCACTTCTCGCCTGCAGGACCAGATACATTAAGTTCTTTGAGAAGATCATATTGTATGGCGATATCACGCATCATTATCTTCTCTGGATCCCCTTTAAGATCTGTGGCAAAATCCCATTTACCATTATAGTATTTTAATACCAATGAACCTGCTGCTGTTGGAGAAATTTTTAACTCACAACCAGCTGGATCTTTTATACTTTTAGTTACGATGGAAAGATCTGGTTTGTCATGTGATGCGCCAGCGACACCTCCAACTGAGATGCCAAATTTTTCTAATGCTTTATATGAATTTGCTTCGTAGACGAAACCTTGCTGTGCCATAAAACCCTCAAATACAATATATTGTATTATTTAGGTCTACGCTGCTTACGTACAAACTTCTCGTATTTACGCTCCCATTTACCGATCTGATCTATAATCTTTCTTGGGGAGATATTGTTTCTGAAGTCGTAGTCGAATGTCTTAAGGAAGTAATGGAGAGTTTTTGAATCTTGTTGTTTTTTACAACGATTGAGTAATTCAGATACACTTATAGTTGGGCGATATGTTTTAAAATCCAAATATACACAATGAGCATATGCTTGTATTTCGTCAAATTCAGAAAGGTATTTTCTTTCTGCGTCTTTCTTAGCTATACCAACTTTCTTATATGGAACGACGTAATTGCTCCACTCATCTCCACGTCTATCATACTGCATAAAGTGGATTAATTCATGCATAAGAGTTTGTATTAAACGGAACTTAAAACGCTCCCACAACTCATCACTAAATTTAAATGTATCAAAATGGTCTGTATAAATTATTAATACTGATTGACGAGTTTCTGGATCATATTCCCCACCAACGCAGACATATCTGTCTGCCCATTTGGCTTTGGACTTCTCAGGTTTCCATATAACCTTAGTTCGCCATTTCTTTAAATAATTTACCAATCCCTTAGAATCGTTTCTATACTTATCTAAGTCTTTTAGTACTTTTGCAGGAACAAGTTTAGCCCTAAATGGACGCTCATAAAAGTTGAGCAATTCCATCCAGTCGAAATTTGTGGTTTCTAGGAACTTCATACATATATCCCTATTTGACGAAAGGTACAGGATCCTGCATTCCCCTTTCCCAAAAATACAACTCAACAGTTTGGGGCAGAATCTTACGCATACCTCTCAATACTTTTTTGTTGTCTTCATAATGTCTTTGAACACCCAGATCCAAAACCATCTGGGATTTGAAACGCACCACATTTTCTACAGTGCGTGTAGAGTCTAGTAGGTGGAAAGAAATGACTCTTCCACCATAATATTTATTCAGCCACTCTTTTGTGATTGTGTGGATTCTTGGCTCTCGTTTTCTTGCAGAAATAGCATAAAATTGGGGTTCAACTGGCTCTATAAGTTTCTCTGCATTTTCGTACCAGTCGTATAGGAAGTCCTTTCTAGCCTTTCTTTGAACCCCATTCATTTTACCCCATTTTATTTCGCATTGCGGTGGTTGAGCAGCCAAAACCCCATCGATGTCATAGGAAACTATCATAGAATTAATGGGTCGACCTTTCCAGTCTTTTCAACAACAGCTTTCTGTTTCTCCCAAATCTGTTTGCGAATCTCTTCTGGAAATGTTGCAAACTTATCCAGCTGTTCTTTAGTGTCAACTGGGAAACACCAATTCAAACCATTATTTCCCTGTGGTGCGCAGACAGGAATCCCAGCATAAAGAGCATGATATGCACGACCAGTTCTCCAACCAGACTTCTTATGTTTATCATCGTATACTGCCAAACAACCATGGAACTGTTGATAGAACTTTCTTCGATCTCTTTGCTGGGGATTTTCTAAAATCTCCAATGCATCATAGTCTTCCCACTCAGACTCTTTACCTGCAACCTGTAGATGACGTGAGGAAGTAAACTCTTTAAAGTATTTGGTTCTTCCGTTTGGTCTGCCAATATAAACAACCTTTTGGATATTTCCTGGATGGAAGTCAGCGAACTCCATGCCAGATGCCATTGGCAAATCAACAGTAGTTGTTCCGATAGGACACTTCAAGATTGTTGCAACTTCATTACACTCAGTGGCATTAGCTGCGATAGTCCAGCGTGACCAATCTTCGTCAGGTAACAACTCCCAAAGGAATGGGAGATCTGGGTCATCGTTCAAAAAGATAACACGACCCTTGTGTGATTTAATCATCTCAACAGTTTTATCCCAATACTTCTGATAGAACTGCAAATTAGTTCCACCAAACTCTAGCATGAGAACATCACACTCTTGATATGTGTCGAAAGTTTCAAACCCATCATCTTTAGTTGCATCAGTTGCTTCTGACAGTGGGATAATTCGATGACCAAACTCAAGCATGTTCTTGAACAGAGCAACACGTTTCTCAACCCATGCTCCACGAACACCATTCTCTTTATTGGTCAAACCAATCTTACCAGAAACTCTGCGATATCCAACTCGTGTTCCTGTGTTGCTAGAGTTCTTAGAATAGAACCACTCTAGCAATCTTTCTTCACCAAGAAACTCATGTAGTGACATAATAAACCTTACGCAAAAAATTCATCAAGGGATCCAGACTTTTGTGCTTCTGGATGATATTTAAGCAACTCTTGTTCTCCCAACTTGTCTCGGCAGTATTCATACCATTCGTCAGAAGTCCACATACCTTCAGATACACCATTCCAAAGTTTACGTTGCAATGGATGCTCAGGATTCTTTCTACGAGATTCAACAAAGTCATAACGACAGTTCTCATATTCCCAAGAACCCAACTCAAGCATCTTCTCACGGAAGTAGCAAACCAAACTGATACGCTCAGATCCTTCTTCGCAAACGATAGGAGTATTACCATGCATAACATCGTGGTTGTTAATCAACAGCAAATCGCCTGGACGTGGGTTAACAGCAACACGATACTCAGGTGCAATCAGATAACCACCACTGTAACGTCCATCGTTTGATAATGTCAATAGATTTGAAAGACCACTATTCAAATCGCCAACGTCATAGTGAGCAGCAGTTCTGAAAGTTTTATTCACAGTGATAGTTGTGAATGGAGTTCCAGGGACTAGGAAACGAGGGTCAACTTGTCTCGCTGCTTTCATCTGTGCTTCATAACGCTGTGGAAGTAAATCTTTGAAACCATTAGCCAATGTTTGTAGGAATGGATAAGCAAGTGCAAACTTCTCTGGATTCTTGGCAGTGTAAGATGTTGCACGACCATAAGGAATGCGAGGATAACGATCGAACCAACCAGCGATACCTGAATAAACAGAGTTAGCGTAAGTAGTTGCGCAAATCAATTCATCAGCAACAAAGTTTGCTTCTTTAATCTGCTCACTTCTTGGTAGATTACGAACTTTCTCAACCCACTGATCGAAATTAAAATTGGTTGACTTAGTTCTTTCAATAGACCAAACATTATTGCGATTAGATGGAGTAGGTGGTTTACCTTTGTAGCGTTTGATAATGTCCTCAACAGGATCTCCTGCAAGACCAGAATATGGATCTAGGAAATACTCAACCATTTCAGATTCATACTCAGTAACCCATTCACGATTACCCAACTTCTCACCACGTGGACCTGCTGCAGCACCACGATTCTGTGTTTCAGTTGCAGCTTCACGAAGACCTGCATACGCTTGGTCTTGTTGTTCTTTGGTGAAGAAGTTCTTACGGAACTTCAATACAATCCTGTCTTCATTGATAGGATCTTCACCATAAGGTGCTGGCATGTAAACATCAGTATCTTCTTCAATAAGATGATCGTAATGATTCTCGTCAACGAATTGACCAATCAAATGTTTACAATCAATCTTTTTATCGGCAACAATAACTTTAACTGCCATTTTTATTCTCCTTAAAACTTAAATCCACTAAATTCGTTTTCACTATGTAGTCTTTTTCCAAAATCACTTCTGTCAAATACAGGACTATCATCATCTTGTCCTGCATCAGCCAATCCAGATTGCGCAGAAACTTCAACATCATACAACTTCATTTTACTTCTGTCAATACCAATAACGAAACGCTTATAGAAGTTTGGATCGTTATATCGATTCTTCAACTGCTTCACGATAATCTGATTCAGTTGTTCTAGTTCTTCATTGCTTACAAGTGCGAACATAAAATCAGCTGTCGCAGGTAAGCCAAATGATTCTGAAGTATCTTCAAGTCCTGGGTCTGAGTTTGTAAATCCAGATCTAGTTGTTTGAGTTGCACTAACAATAGGTACGTTGTATTCAACAGCCAATCCCCTTAACTCTTCAGCAATCGCCTTAATATATGTATAAGAGTTTACACCATGCGTTTGTTTCATTCTTGACGAAGCACAAATATTCAGATAATCAACAAAGATAATCTCTGGAGTAAATTCTCTTTTCAACTTTAACTCTTCCAATAATGCACGGAAGTGACCAGCGTGTGCACCTGCAGTTGGATATTCTTTGACAATCAATGTTCCTTGAGTCTTAGTAGCAATCTTCTGCAGTCTAGAATCAAAGATATCCTTGTCAATCACTTTCAATTCATCCATAGTCAGGTTAAGTAAGTTCGCATCAATACGTTCTGCGATTCTTTCTTCAGCCATCTCCATTGTTATGTATAAAACATTTTTACCTTGCATCAGAACACTGGCTGCAACATGACACATAAACAACGACTTACCAACACCTGTTCCTGCCAAAGCAATATTCAAAGTTTTCTTGCTGAGTCCACCTTTGGTGATTTTATTGAACATCTCAAGATCGAAAGCAATTTTCTCTTCAACCCTGTGATAAAAATCATACCTATCATCAGCATCTTGAATGTAGTCATGACCAACATGATTATCAAAGCAAACACCAAGTGCTTCGCTAAGAATAGTAGGGATCGCATCTTGCTGATGAACTTTGTCCCTACCATCGATAATCTGGATTGATTTAAGAATTGCATTATACACTGCCTTATCTTTACAAAATTTCTCAGTCTGACCAATCAACCATTCTTCATTTGGTTCTTTGTTAGTCAATTCCTTAGCATACTGTAAATATTCAGGAACTTCTTTATCAGTTAAACCCTTAAGATTATTAATCTCTATAGCCAGAATTTCTGGGGATGCTGGTTTATTATACTGCTCAAAGAACTGCACTAAAATTTTAGCAATCGCATTTTCTTTTCTATCAGAAAAATAGTCAGTCTTTAAATGGGGTACTACCTTACGACAATACTCCTCATTGTGAATCAGGTTCGAAAGGATCGCCTGTTCTATTCTCATCAATACCACCCGTATACGTTAAATTGTTATTAGCAATACCTTCATGAATAAGTTCTTGAAGTATGTCACCTATGTATTTCTCAAATGGTTTCATATCTGTGATGATTTTATCATTGTAATCAAGAACTTCATATTCAAAATGAATCTTTAGTTTATCATTGACTTCGTCTTCGTCAAAACTAACTTTACCATATTGGTATATTATACCTTCATATGCACCATCTGTCAACTTTATCGCATCATGTCCAGTTGTTCGATTTTGCACAGTCACATAATTTTTCATATTACTCATCATCTAAAGCAGCAAGTTCTGCATCAATATCATCATCTTTTAGAATTTCAGTGGCAGAAACTTGATACTTGTTTCTCACAAACTCATAGAAAGATTTTTGTTGTAATACTGGCAACCAGAAATCTTTGCTGTCTGTTTCTTTTAGGCGATATTTCTTTTCATCAACTTCGCCTGTTTCTTTATCTACCTTTTGATACCAACC
>Ga0255147_1000279_pt1 | contig 17371 bp, 23 predicted proteins | sample Atl_Miss_RepA_8h_FD_183034 | JGI IMG/M metagenome (GOLD analysis project Ga0255147, IMG submission 183034) | Freshwater microbial communities from Altamaha River, Georgia, United States - Atl_Miss_RepA_8h | ecosystem: Environmental > Aquatic > Freshwater > River | place: USA: Georgia | collected... | reverse complement strand
GGCGTTGACGGACGAGTCGGACTCGTCTGAGTTGGAATCTGCTCCAGGATGACATCAGTTGAAGTTGTTGACCACATCAACTGAACGTAATCACCCGCTGCCAACTGAATGTAAAAGTTCAGCGCAGCAATCAGATGACCATCCGTCCCACCGTGAGAGTTAGGCACCGAAAACTTACTGTTCGACCCAGCGACATCCGTACCGTTCTTGCGGAACCATACGTCCACATCCTGAATGGCAACGTTGCTATTCGCAAACTGAATCGAAAACTGAATGTTGTAGACACCCGCAGAGCGGACGGTAATCTGCGAACTGCTAACAATCGCAACACCAACAGCGTAGTCCGTGGTGTTCAGCGTGATCGCATATGCAGCAGTGGTACTCGCTGCGGTTTGGTCTGTAGTGTCCTGAAACGCCCCGTATGGCACTGCATCCGCTATGGCAGCAGCAGAGTAGGGAACGAACAGAATAATGCTGTCTGGGCTGATCCTGGCGTCGTACAGGGTCGTTGTTGTAGCGTTACCCGTCGCAAGAGTCAACAGACCGACAGAGTTGATCTTGCCGTCAAGAATCCGGTTGACAACCTCGGCAGTCTCTCGCGGATTGCCACCCTGTTGAGGTAGCCGACGAAACATTATCGGCCTCCACAGGGAACGAGATCAAGGTCAGTGCCTACAGCGGTGCTCCAGTTGCCAGTCGGTACAACAGACAAGCGATGATACTTCCCGCGACTGCGTAGAGACACCCGATTGTCACTATCAGCAGCAACAGGACTCGCATAGCTGATGTTCCCGTCGAGTCGCTTCCTGGACGCTATGGCAACAGTCGCAGAACCCCCGTCGATGATCGGCCTTGCAAGCGTTGCGAGAGTTTCAAGACCCTGCGCCTCAATATCGCCAGTCTGCAACTCAGCACCAAGTGCCGCACCACCGAACGAAATGATCTTAGCACCGTCAACCCCTCCGGCTAACAGTTTTCCACCAACCCATACGCGAGAATCCAGGCTTGCAGGAACGGTGTCTAACGTTGGATACAGCGCACTCAGTGCCTCAAGATCCGTTCCGCTAGTCGCAATCGTCGAGATGTAATCTGCTGTCGTGTCTCCGTGGCTCCACTTGTCCGTAGACCAGTTGTACACCAACAATTGTTTGGCAGCGAAGATATCTGTAAAGCACCACGTTACAGTTTTGTTGACCGGATCAACTGCTGCCGACATTTGGTCGAACTTACCCGGATCGCAAATATCAAAGAACCAGCGATCTACACGCTCAGCCCCGATAGGCTTCACCTGCTGGCCGTCAGTCATGTAAAAACCATCGTCTGACAGGAAGTAAGTGACCGCTCCGTATCTCACGACAGACCGAGACTCGTAGCATCCTAAAGCAGAGGTGACGTTATCGAACTGGAAGAACAGCGGAGCGCCGACATATGTCATGCGAACGATTGAACGCTCCAGCAGGACAATGCCGAACTCACCACCAGTAATGCCGCGAATCTCTCCACCGTCAGGAATGTCCTGCGTGTCCGATTGGCTTGCAACACCGGGAGTCCAGTCGGTCTCATCGTTGATGTCCGACCAGTACAGACGATTAGGATACGTCGAAGTTTTGCCAGCAACTACAAAGTCCCGGACGGTCGTCACAAACTGAGCAGTCGGCGCAGCAGCGGCAAGGTCAGCAAAGTTGGACGATGAGCCTACAGTCCACGATTGCAACTTGTCCTGACCGTTTGCAGCAATGACCTTCTGACCGAACTGCGTGAACGTCCACAAAGTCGTTGCTGTGTAAGCAGACGCAGTACGGGATACGTCCATCAGATACTTGTACGTTACCGCTGTGCCACCAGACGAGTACGCTGTGAACCCTGTTGAGTTCACCCCGTTCAGACTGAACGTATTCGCATCGATCCTGGTGATCGTGTAGGTATTGCCGTTCAACTGCGTCATGCCGACAACACCGGAAATCGTCACCTGTACGCCAGTGCGAAACCCGTGACCGGCAGACGTAATCACACAAGGGTTAGCCTGCGTTGCTCCAGTAATCGTGACGCTTTTCGTCGGGAAGTAACGCCAGAGATAGTTAGCACTTGCACCGAACAGAACGGTGTCAGCAACCCAGCGACCAACGAAACAAGTCAGGAGATTTTCGGTTGCAGCGTTGGAGAAATCGGCAGCAGCAGGCATCGGCCCGTAACCTACAAGCGTAGGCAGGACGTTCTTTGCCTCAACCAGACTGTCGGCAATACCAGGACGGTCTGGTGTCCACTGACCGAAATTTACTCTCACGCCCAAACTCTAACTGGGTTTGCAGGAGCGACTTTGTACTGCTCAAGATTGGCAGGAGTAGCCTGATCTGCCTTCAGCCTGACGTTAACGTGCCAACCGTCAATCGCCGCCATCTCGGGCTGCTCACCCATGTCAGTGGTGATCGTGTTGCCGGTGGGTTTGTAGATGACGCCAACGGTGTCTACAGACGCGCCAGCAGCCGGTGCGTGGCCCGCAGGAACCAGCACGTTGTTGTCAGCGTCCAGCAGCGCCTGTGTGTCCACCAGCAGACCAGCGGCCTTGAGTTGCTCGGTGGCCTCTTGTTCCGAGGCGAACCGCAGCATCAGGTCGTTCCAGACGGGGACGGGAGGGGTCAAGGGGAGATCGTCAAGCATGGGTTACCTCAAGCGGTGAGGGCCACCTTAGGCCCCGAACGTCTGCGCGGAATTGCAGGCAAGTCTGATGTCTCGCTTGACCAAATCTGACGGGTGCGAATTAGCGATGCCAGCGAGGAGGCAACACCGTATTCCTGTGCAATTTCTCGGTTGGTTCTGCCATCAAGATAAATCGACCGCACCTGCTCGCGTGTCAGCTTTGACATGGGGTTGCGTTCCCCATAACTCCGAACGTCACGATTCTTTTTGAGCATGTCGTGATTATTATCGAGCGACGTTCCCAGAAACAGGTGATTCGGATTAATGCAAGATGGATTGTCGCAACGATGGCAAACCAGCAAAGACTCGTCTGCAATGCCATACGTCAGAAAGTAGGCGATCCGATGAGCGCGGAACAAACCACCCGGATTTTGCCCGGCTTGAAATAGTCCGTAGCCCCGTTCGTGCTTAGCACCAATCCATTCCAAGCAGCCATTCTCGCGCAGTACAGACTTGCTCCAGAAACGTTCGATGCGTTCTGGCGTCATGCGGCTTGACATGCGCTCAAGCGGTGAGTGCTTGTAGCTCTGCATTCTGGAGCCTCCTGGGAAAGTAAGCAATACGTCGAATATGACCGTTGTATTGGCTTGCCGCCCCGATAACGAACGTCGCGCCGATTGTCATCCGCAGAATAGTCGGCACGGTTCCAGACGTATCCGTGACAACAGTCGCACCATCTTTGGATGCGGCGAAGTCATTTGCTTTGTAAGCAATTCCGAACTTAAACGGGACGTTGTTTGTTACTGCTGATGTGGCAAGATTTGCCTGTGTTGCGCCACCGTCGGCAATAAACTCGCCTAACACGTTAGTGCTAGATGCCGTGTAGGTGCTCATTCGAGAACTAGCCCCACCAGTATCATCTAGCGACACCGGCGCTTCATTATTCGCCGCCGTGGCATATCTACTGGCCTCAAGATACAACGTTCCCTCTACGTTCGAGAACCACGGCGACAACGTATTAACACTCGCAACATCCGCGCTTCGTGTGACGGAGGCGGCGAGGGTGGGTATATATGAGCTAGCAAACGCAGCCATTGCTTTTGCCTCCTATGCTACAATGCGAAAGCATTTGTTTAGGGGATTGCTGTGCCGTACCAGACCAAGACCTGCGCCTTGTGTGCCGTTACCTTCCAGCCGACCGGATCTGTTCAGAAAGTCTGCGAACCGTGTAGGCCAGAGTATTACAGACAGCGAAATGTTGAGTCCCTGCGAGCTTTGCGCCTCAAGAATGGCTCGACTCCGCTGGGCACGATCCGCAACTGCTTGGACTGCGGCGTTGAGTTCGCGTACCGCTCCGGCCCGCAGAAACGCTGCGACACCTGCCAGCGAAAACGAGAAGTCAGCAGAATTCACGAATGGCTTGCGTCCGACAAAGAGCGGCTTGCAAAGTACCGAAAGGCTTCCAAAGACAACTACAACTTTGGAGGCAACCGCGACAAAGCATTGGAGCGCGACGGCTACAGGTGCCAGCATTGCGGTACGGCTGAAAGTCTTGAGGTTCATCACATTGACGGTAAAGGTACTACCACTCCCAAAGAACTGCGAAATCATGCTTTAGAAAACCTGCTTACTCTTTGCACCAGTTGCCACATGAAAGAACACGCTAGAATGCGTCATTCGAGTTGGGCGCCCCAGATGTAAATGCCGCTCGTTCCATCGCCGGTAAATGTCGGACCGGCGTCTGCATTAGCCGCGCGGATTTGAATGTTTTGCGACGTAGCAATCGGAGTGTAAGTAAACGTACACCTATACCACCCGTTTGCTAATGCTGTAATAGTAGCGGATGGAGAGCCAGTCCCCGCAACAGTTCCAACCACACCAGTGGCTAGGTTAAAAGATGCTTGTGCTGTTACATTGTTCCCTTCAGTCATAAAAAGCCAGTTATACCCACCAGCTTTTGCAAATACTGACTGCGTGTACGGTGTTCCTGCAACAGCAGATAAAGCTTGATAAACACCATGCTGACCACTGCTGGTGTTAGGAATAAGATAGTCAGCAGATGTAGTACCGTCTGGGCTAGTTGTAGAATTTGCAGTTACGCTAGCGTTTAGCTTAGTCCAAGCTGCGTTATCAAACGCCTCACTATACGTTGCAAGGTTAGTCCGCTGCTCCTCCACCAGCAACCCCCTAGCCGCCAGCGTCACCGGGTCGTAGTCGAAACGAGGGCCGTAGACTGCTGCGGAGGTGGTGGGCGTGTAGTCGAGAGCGTAGGGGCCGACGGAGAGTTGGGCGCCCCAGATGTAGATGCCGGTAGCTCCGTTGGTATGCGTGTAGCTATAAGAACCATTGACGGCTGGATAAGCAAAAGTTATCGCTGAAGTAGATCCAACAGTACCAGTGACTGAACACCGATACCATCCATTGCCTACTGAAACAATTGTGGACGTTGCTCCATAAACAATTGTTCCTGTTGATAAATCAAAAACTGAATCGACATCTGTATCGTCACTATAAATCTGCATTTGAACTTGGGTTCTAGTGCCAGACTTAAAATATGCTGAATAGGTGTAAGTCCCTCCATTTACCACCGAAATGTTTTGTCTAGCTCTTGTGTAAAACGTCGTCCCTTCAAGTATTGCAGCACCTGTAATTGTGCCGTTTGGCGCAGCAATCACATTATTGGTATAAGAACCGGCTTCAACGTAATATATCGTTCCGTCAAAAGCCTCTGACCGAGTTTGCAGATTATGCGGCGCATACTCCACCAGCCCCGTTGGCCCGACCCTGGTGGCGTTGCTCGACCGCGAGAAGGTGATGATGTCGCTGAATGCTTTCTGTACAAGTGCCATGATTACCCCGCTACCAAATAGCGCCCGTACCCGTAGGCACCGTCAGCGGTCGCAGCAATATCAAACTGTGGTTCTACAAAGTTAAGATCTAGACTGGCATCCTGGTAGTTGCCGAGCGAACTCGTAGGGCCAGCCAGGAAGTCCAAGTACAAACTCGGCTCCAATGCCAGAATCGGCCCGCCACCCGCACCACCACCTACACCAGAAACCAGATTCGGACGCGGTAGCTTTAGATTCAGTCCGATCAGCATTTCAGATCAGCGCAACAATGTTGGTGGCCGTAGTGCCAGTGGCGTACACCCGACGAGCCATCACCGGCAGAATCGAGCCAGCAGCAACACCGACAAAGGTGACAGCACCGTTGCCACTGTCGTTGATCTTGACGTTGCCAGACCCGCCAACGTACAGCGCACGAGCAGGTGCAGCAAGGTCGGTTGAGTCGGACGGAGTGACAGCGTATGCGTTCTGAGCGCAACTGTCAGGGGTCATACTGTACGGAGCAGGCATTTCAAACCTCTACCCAAGAATTAGAATTACTCGATGACTGTTGCCATATCTGGTCATAGTCTACCAGCGTCAGAACAACTTCATAAGTCCCTGTGAGAAAGTTCAGACTGAGTGACGGAATCGGACTGTCTGGTACTGCCTGATCGATCCAAACATTACCGTCACCCCTAACCTCGTTCCACCCATCGTCTGACGTAATGACAAGCGAACTGAACGGTGCCTGGGAGAAGGACGACAGGCCGAACATCAGTAGCTTACCTCTGTCGTCTCCAGCCTGCATACCCAGCGAATTGTCGTCGATGCCTGACCTGTGACAGTCACAGCCAAACCACCATTCGTCGTATCCGCTGACAATGCTACCGTCCAGGTTGACGCACCAGCGTCGCCATACGGACTCGCTACCGTTGATCCCGTCAACGTAGTAGCCGCAGCGTTAGCACCACGCTTGATCTGACCGTCGAACGTCCAGGACTTTGTGTTCCCGCCACCAGTCACATTAGCAATGACGGTGCCGCGAAAGTACACAGCAGAATTGTCAGCGAGCACTAACTGGTTGCTTAATCCTGCGGCAGATGAGTTCGACCGCATGACAACTGGCGTTGCGCTTGTCGTCTGTACACCTAGCACTAACAGTCCAGCTTGCGAAACACCTGTTGCCGCCGCTATTGGGGCATTGCAAGCAGGGAAAATGTGCATTCCAGTAATGCCGCGAGTTGTCCCGTAGGCACCACCAGATACAAACGAATAAATGCCATTGGCAGCGTTGTTCGAGCCACCAACGATGACCGCACCTGTGACTGTTGCGTTGTTGCTTTGACCACCTACAACAACACCATACGATCCATAAACACGGTTGAGATAACCACCAACAATTGATGCATGGGTGATCGAGGACAGATCAGCGTTGGATTGTCCTCCAACCGTTACGCTATAACTTCCAGTGGCGTTATTGACCGTCCCGCCTAGAACTGATGCGTAAATCCCAGACGCTGTATTGGTGAACCCTCCAGCAACAGCAGAATACAAACCGCTAGAAGTATTCCTAGAGCCTGACAGAATAGAACTTGCTAGACCAGACGCGACTTGCGTAGAACTTGATCTGCTCAATTGCCAATCAACTGCAAACAATCCTCGCTTGTCACCACCTGTGCTTGTGCCATCAGGAATCCGTGACAAAAGCGCACCTGATCCCTTTGGGATCAAAGCAAGATCACCGCTAACGGTATCAACCTTGGCAGTTAAACTTGCAACGTTGACGCTATTGTTTGGTGAATCCGTGTTAGATGCAGTCGTAACCGGCAAAGTGTCAACTGTTACCGACTTGTCAGCCGCGTAAGTGCAGAAAACGTCCTTCGTACCGCTAGAGAATCCAACCTTCGCACCGCTAGCAGAACTTGCTAGCACAGTATCCCGGCTCAACACTCCACCGGAATACGTCCCAATCCCTACCTCCCACTCTGCAACACCAGCAATGCAGTAGTAAGTGGTATTGCCTTCACCGATTGCACTAAACCCCTGATAGCCCTGCACCGCTCCCAACAGAGTGATTGACCCCGTCCCACTGGTCGTGGTCGTCTCTTTTACCCTGTCTTTTAGAACAAGCGCCATTATCGGCTCACTCGCATTGTCAACGGTGATGCACTGAACTCAGCATCATCGTCTGACTTGGTAAGACTTGTAATCCCGCGCTGATACAACCCAGCCCAGGTCTGCAAGCGAGCGTCGTTCATGAGGTAAGGCTCTGCTTCACCCAAGGACGCATACAGCAAGCAGTCCATCGCGTTGATGGTAAACACATTCGTCGTCTGCGTGTCCGACAGGAACGGTGGCGCAGCGTAGTACAGCATATACAGCGTGTAATTGCTGTCAGGGTACGGAGCGAACTTAAACTCGTCTGCCAGGATCGTGTAGCGAGTTGGCTTGCCAGCGTAAGTGCTCTGAGCGTTGCTCGTGAACAGTGACGGGGTGAGGTAAATTACCGGCTGAAGCGGGTCTCCATCGATGTACAGATCCCGCATCTGAAGGAAATCTGAGGGAAGCTGAACCGTGGCGTCACCACTCGTTGTCGTGGTGGTGACGTTCTTCAGCATCTGCCGAATGCGAATCTCTCTCCGCAAACGGATCTCTGCCAGCCGAATGAAATCGGGAATCTGGCTAGTGAGATCGCTTCTTGCGAGATAGTTTGCGACCGCTGTCTGAAGATCGCTGTAGGTGGTCAGGGCCATGTTTTACGTCGTCCCATCCAAACGCTTTCACCCCGAGGTGCCCAATGTGCATCGATAACTCGTGATCCACATGAACCGGGATCGACTGCTCCAGACACTTAACGCAGAACGCTACATCCTCGCCAATCACATTCCCGGCATTCGTCCAGATAATGTCGAACCAAGGTCGCGGAATCTGCTGGAAAACCTCTTTGTCTACAAGTGTAGCAGCAAACCCTACCGCAGTCACCTGTTCAATTCCAACCTTCTTCCTGCTCTCAACCTTCTCCCAAATCTGCACCGTTTCACCGTCGCGCTTCTCTAACCTAAGATTAAGCGCAGTCGGAAGAATTGGCTCTCGTCTGGTCGTAGCGTTCACCCCGATCACCGGAACCCCGCGAGCCTGGAGAATCTCTAGCGTATTGGCAGGGAACCGCTGATCTGAGTCAATCCACAACAGTTGATCGGCACCTAGTTCTAAAGCCTCGACTGCCAGTTTTTCCCGCTGCGTGAAGATCAGCGTCCCAGGCATTTGCAGAAGCTCGATCTCGTTTACACCTCGATTGGCTTCGTACTGCACCAGTCTGGCTAGGTCAAAACAGAAACCTGCCATTACCTCGTCCCGGCATGGGACACAGATTGCAACTTTCAAACGCGCCCCGGATGAGTACGGAAAAACCGGTTGTCAGGATGGTTCAGGAATGCCTTAAATGCAGTCTGATCCACTACCTTGAATCCCTGCATAATCCCCTTGCGATTCAGATCATCAACCAGGGTCAGCGGCAATCGTGCAATGTGAGTCGCAACACTGTCGTATCGACCGTCCGACTCGTTCATCTGCTTTTTGTTGGCCTCGATGATTTCGGAAACGTCCTGCTTCGTTTCCAGAATCACACCGTCATCGCTCTCGTGAGCAACGGTGAATCGGCCTTCGTGCTGTGAGAATAGTTTCATATGGAAGGCTCCCCGCCTTTCGACGGGGAACCGTTCTCCCTACTTAGGCAGCGGGGTCAAGATCGAACACACCACCATGCGCGGCTTCGTTCCGCATTTCCAGCGTGAACTCTGCCAGAAGCTGGGTCTTCTCAGAGTCGCCAGCTTTAGCAAGATCGTTGGTCTGGAACGGACGGAGATACGCAAGAGCAGCGTATTCGGGATCGATCAGCAGCGCGTCACGAGTACGCATGAAACGATCAGGCACAACCGACAACGTGCCGAAATCGCTCATGTATACGTCAGCAGCACCGATAATCGTCGTCGGCTCGTTTGACGGAGCCATATAACGCTGTGCAGCGATACCGGCAAACGCCGACACTTTCTGCTTCAGACCGGAACCGACAACGAGCATCGTCGGATTGCCACCGGAGTCAAACACGCTGGCGATAACAGTCTTTAGCAGGGTCTCGGTGAACGTGCGCTGAGTGCCATCGGTACGGGTCGAGACACCGATCGTCGTCGGGTCGCCACCACCAGAGCCTTCGCTCGTGTTGGTCTTGATCCAGGACAGCAGAGCGCCGAGTTTACGAGCGGTGGACGAAGAACCAGCGTCACGGCCTTGGTTGGCAGTGATGATGGTCTCCATGTCGCGCTTAATCTCAGACGATGCTTTGGCAAGCTGGTAGGCACGTTCCGAACGGCGACCGGCCTTATTGACCGCTTCCAGGGTACCGGACACTTGGACCGTCTTTTGAACGATCTGCGTGTAGTTACCGAGACGGGTCGTCGGGCTGATCGTGGCACTGGTCGCGTCTGCACCCTCAACCGCAGCGTTAGTAGTAGTTGCGGAAGCAAGCGAATCAGTCTGCCACTCGTGGAACACCGCAGTCGCTTTGGTGCGAGCCAGGGTGGACATAATCGGGGTTTCGGTAGGGCTGATCGAGTAGATAACGTCGATCAGGTCTTCGCGCATACCGATTGCGCTGTGTGCGGTAAACGTAGGCATTTTGTGACCTCAAAAGTTTAGTCGTTCAAACAAAGATGCTGCATCTCTGGCTTTACCAGTTTTACGCAGCCTGTTCATGTCAGTCTTAATCGCGTCAGACTCAGGGTTGGAAACTTTTCCAGTTCCGGGCTTGAGAGTCTTAGGAGCCTCGGCAACACGCTTTGTTACCTCCGGCGACTTCGACACTAGCTTGCGGTACTGTGCGGCTTCCCATAACACCTGGACAGCGCGTGAGTCGTATACCTGATTGAGTTCTGCTTCCGTGAACCCGATACCCTGTGCATAGGTTCTGATGTCCCGTCGAACTTCTTCACCCTTTTGCGGATCAGCGTATTCAGGAATGGCTTGCTGGAGTCGGGCCTGCTGCTCGGCAAGATACTGCTGCAATTGCGTCTGACGCTCGGCGTGTTGCTTCTCAGCAATGCGTTGACGTTCAGCCTGGACTGCGGCTAGTTGCTTGTCTCGCTGTACAGACTCTGCGACTTTCATCGCGTAGCCAATCGGATCGCTTTCCTTCAGCGACTCTAAATCTTCCGATTTGTTCTGCTCCGATAGAACCTTTTCAATCAGTTCCAATCGCTGAGCATACTGGTCTCGGAGTTGTTTGGCCTGCTCGACAGCGGCTTTCTCGGCTTCAATAGCCTTTCGCTGCTCTGCAAGCGCCTGGGTTTTCTGAGTGTAGTCAGTGCCGAGTTGATAACTCTTAATCAGGTCGTCCAGAGAAACTTCGCGTTCCTCACCTGCGGCTTTAACGCGGTAGCGCGGTGTTTCCTCGACTTCCTGCTCAGTTTCAACAGCCTCCGGTTCCTGCTGCTGAGCCTCGGGAGTGGGCTGCTCGCCTTCCTCTGGTCCCATCAAGCCTAGAAACGCATTGGCTGCACCGTTTACATCCAGCGGGCCACTTCCTTGCGGATTGGTGTCCATATCACCCCTTAAAGGATCTTCCAACGTTTACGCTTAATCTCGGCAGTGTCAACAATCGACTGAAAGTGATTAACAACCGTGGTTAAGCATTTTATCATTCTATACGCATTTTCTCGTGCGTCAATATCTTGCTCGGACGAGTTCAGAATCAGGTCAATCTGCTCCTGTTTCAACTTTTCCAGTTCTCCCCGGAAATAATCGTCTCGCAGTAGATTCGCCGCCTGTTCTGGACTCATCCTGGAATCTCAACGTTCTGCGTAATCCCAGCACCGACCTTGGCAGCTTTCAGTTGCGCCTCAACCGCAAACTCCTGTTGTTTCAATTGGAGTTCAGCAGCGGCTTTCTCTCTCGCCAGTTGAATGTCGGCTTGCGCTTTCATTCTCTGAGTTTCAATCGCTGCCAGTGCTTTCTGCTGCTCAATCTGAATCTGCGCTTGAGCCTGAGCCATCATCGTGTCCAGAGCAGGATTGGATTGCTGCTGCGGTGGCGGATTGCTCAACTGCTGGTCGAGTTCAGGGGGAATCTCTTTGAAGAACTCGGTTGAATCCTTCAACCCAGCCGCCTCGATAAACCGTCCCAGCGTCGCCCGATACTGCCCAACAGACACCAGCGGGTTAGCAGGGCCGAACTGCGTGAGAATTTGCTCCTGCTTCGCCAAAATCATCTGAAGCATAGCCATCTGCTCGTTCTTCGATCCAGTCCCGAGTCCGACCGAGATCGAAACGTCGTAGAGATTCGACCACTCTCGCGGGTCCATTTCCACGAACTTGCCACGCATCCTGATAAGACGCGGCTTGTCCTGGTACTTGCAGAGCAGATGCAGAATGCCTCGGAACAGGCTTTTAACCCCGGTCTCAGCGAACAGACGAGCAATTAGCTCCATCTTGCCAGCACCGGCTTGCATCGTCGCTGCGACAGCGGCAGCGGTGACGTTTTGCAGGATGTTGGGGTCAAGACCTTGGGAAGTCTCCGATACTCCTGAACGCTTGGCTTGCACCGAGTCGAAATATCCCAGCATCGGATACGCAGAACCAGTGATATCCGGCACCTGAATCGCTGCCACTGCTCCCTGCGATTTCGTGCGTACAACCCCGCCAGGAGTGACGTTCAGCAGGTCATCCAGATTCACCTGACCGTCAACCACCTGCATCCGCGCATTGTTGATGAGATACAGGTTGTCCAGCATCTGCCGAGTGACGGTGGACTTGATTAGCTGGATATCCATCGTCCGGTCTGCCAGCGACTGACCGAAGAACTTATGCGGGATCGGAATCGGACAGATCACATGGAAGGGAACGTAATCCGTCGGGATGTTTGCTTCCCGCCCGTCAGCGTAAGTCAGAATCGTGTTGTTGCTGTAGAAAATCTGACGTAGTTCTGCGATCCCGTCCTCGTCAAAGTCAACGTAGATATAGGACTCGTAAACCTCGACTTCCTGCATCGACTCGTCAAGACTGTCCTGCTCGAACGGTTCTTCTCCGGGAGAATACCGAGCGATCCGCTCCTCTGTGAAGTCCAGACTGTTGTAGACAGGCAGACCGTAAACCTGATCCTTGTCGAACCCCATCTGGACAAGTTCTGTCCTGGTCATCAGCCGACGATGCGCCATGAACGGCGATTTAGCCTCACCGAATCGCGCTTTCTTGCTGACGATCAATTCTTCTGGAGGAACGCAGTCAATCTGAATCCGGCCCGACTTGGTTTTCTTGCGAACGACAACATTGTGAGTGCGCGTCGCCTGATCCATTACCGTACCGTCCGGCATCTGAACCTGCGTGACTTGCTCGTTCGTTTCCTGACCGACGATTTCACGCGACTCATCTGACAGCAACAGGACTAGCTCGGTGTCCGTCAGATCACGGTAGGCTTCCTCGTCTACGTCGATCTTTTCTTCCCAGACAGCTTTCACCGTCCCGGTCTTGGCTAGCAGAGCGTCCTTGAACCAGTCATGCAGGATTGCAAAACCGTTGTTGTCCTTGCTAAACACCCAATTCGCGTAGTCAGTCGCCTGCTTTGCGCCTTCTTCATCCTGCGGACCAACCGGCTCAAACCTGACCAGATCATCGCTCGCAGTGAACACCCGGATAAGCTGCGGCAGAGCACCATCGATGACTTCAGCAACCTCTCCGGTCACAATCTGGCTGCGACCCTCTTGCTCGTTGCCGTATGGGTTGCGAAGGTAGTAGTTCAGAGCCTCGGCTCGTTCTTCCGTGGTCTCGCTGTCCAGCATCCCGATAGCATCGTCGATCTCTGCTTGCAGAATGCCAGTGAGTCGCCCGTTATCCATTTACCACCTCGCGCCGAAAGTATTTCCGCTTCTCTGGCTCTTTTGTTTCCAGTTCAGCGAGTTTCTTTTCCAATTCCGCGACTCTACGTTGTAGTTCCTCGAACTCGCGTTTCTTGACGACAAATCCCTGTGGCATCAGCATTAGACCACCCACCTTGTATTAACGTTTATCGGTTTCGACCAGGATGACGTTTCGTTTAGACCGACAGCAAGATACCTGAAAGCGTCCGATCCGTGGCTAGACCAATCGTGTAAGGGTCTATCATAAAAGACTTTCTGCTTTTCGTCGAAAGTCCGGCGGTAGTTCCGCAGGCAGTTCAACCCTTCGCTCGTTTGCGGGATGTTGAACCAGCAGCGGGGTAAAAGTCTGCGGACAGCTTGGATACCGTCATCCACCGATAACCGTGGCGCAATCGTGCAGCTGAGGTCGGCCTGCTGCAAGACCTCCAGCCGCGACTTTCCTGAGCCTAGTTCTCTGACCTGTACGTCGTGCGGGACGATGTGCTCGGCCTTGTGCCAGCCTCTGTTTCGCAGTTCCCGGACGTACCAATCCAACCCAACCCCGTGGTTCTCAATGTAGTCTAGGAGTCTGACTTCTTGTCCGTGGACTTGTGCAATCCAGATCGAAGTCGAGTCACCAATCCCCAGATCCCACGCAGCAATCGTTTTGCAAAGGTCATCCCGGCTGATAGCACAGAATCGACCTTCTCCCTCCATCTGGTTAAGAATCTGCCCATAATAAGCCCCCTCGATAGCAGCGTGGAATGAGCACTCAAACTCTTGGTCGTACTTGTCGCGCCCCATCTCTCGCAGCGCATCGTCTAGTTCTGACTGAGCAATGATCTTCGTCTGACTGGCTCGGAACTCGAGCAACTTCCACCCAGGTTCACCCTGTGCCCTGTTCCGCAGGTCGTAGAAGTGATTCTGGCCTTTAGGTGTGCCGATAAACATTGCCCAGCCTTGACGGTCGGCTAGGGCAGGTCGGATTACTTCGTTCCAGATTTTGGGATTCTGATCCCCCACCTCGTCCAGTACAACTCCGTCAAAGTAACTCCCGCGTAAAGAGTCGGGATTGTCGGAGCCGTACAGACCGATCCTGCGATCCCAGAAGTCAACACGAAGCTCTGAAATGTTTGGTGTGGCTCCCAGCGGACGCGTGTAGTGGAGCAGGTAGTCCCAGGCAATGCGTTTGCTCTGTGCATAGGTTGGCGCAATGTAAGCGAATCGTGGGCGCTCCTTCTGGCACATCACCGCAGACTTTACCAACTGGTTGATGGCTGAGACAGTCTTGCCTAAACGACGATGAGCCACTACCACCGTGAAGCGGTGATCCTCCATCGCCTGATGGATCTCAAGCTGTGGATCCCGCGGAGCGTAAGGGATTACGATTTCTCGGACGCCCATGTCACTGCCATTTTAAGCGGTTCGCCTTCAGAGTTTGCGTGTTCAACCACATTATGCTCGCGCCACCCTGCTCTAGTCTTTAACCAGAAGATCATCGCCGCGGTGTTCCCGGCCTTTGCCTGCTGGAATAACGTCTGAGCGATGGCTGCGTTAGCCTCCACTCTCCCTTCCATTAGCTCATGCTTGTAATGCTTTGTCAGCGTGTCGTGGTCGATCTCTAGTTTGTCGGCAATATCAACATAACGGACCCCGACAGCGGAGAGCGTCTTGACTAGCCGACGATCCTCATCTGACGGTTTATGCCGCTTGCCTTGCATTTTTTATGTCCGAAAGTTCATTAAATGACTCGCCAGTTTCCTCAAGCGTCGCGGTCTTGCCGGTGAAGTCTTGCCAGCGTTTAATGATTACGTCGCAGTACTTTGGGTCAAGTTCCATCAATCGTGACACGCGCCCGTTCTTCTCGGCAGCTATCATGGTCGTGCCAGAGCCGCCGAACGAGTCAAGCACGATATCGCCGCCCTTTGTGTTGTTGAGCAGCTGGTACTCAAACAACGCCACCGGCTTCATCGTCGGGTGTTCTGCGTTTCGAGACGGTCTATCAAATTCTAGGATTGTTGTTTGCTTTCGATCTGCTGCCCACAGGTGTCCAGCACCATCCTTCCATCCGTAAAGACATGGTTCGTGCTTCCAGTGGTAATCCATCCGACCAATAGCGAAAACACTTTTTTTCCAAATCAAACACTGGCGCACCTTCCATCCAGCATCTTGAGCCGCGCCCCTAAAGTTATACCCTTCCGAGTCAGCATGCCAAATGTAAAACACAGCGCCTGGCTTCATCACGGTATCTGCGGCAACGTAAGCGTCTCGCAAAAACTGCCTAAATTCTCCATCGCTCATTGCGTCATTCTTGATGCCGAATGTAGCCGCATCTTTTCTGGCTTTACCAGCCTTTTTCAGCATCTCATTCTTTGCGGTCATATCAAGGTTGTATGGCGGATCAGTCAGCCACATATCAACAGACTGACCTTGGCATAATTCCTCGAGCGCCTCAATGCTAGTGGAGTCCCCGCACATCAACCGATGCTTGCCCAGCAGCCACACATCCCCCAGCTTCGTAACCGGATCAACCGGAACCTCTGGAACTTCATCCTCGTCCGTCAGCCCTTCCGTCAACTCTACCGGCATCAGCGCGGCAATCTCATCGGCTGAGAATCCGGTCAGTTCTGTGTCAAACCCTAAGTCTTTCAGGTCGGCAAGCTCAATCGCCAGTAAGTTGTTGTCCCAATCAGCGTTCAGCGCCAGCTTGTTGTCGGCCAAAATGTAAGCCTTGCGCTGCATCTCCGTAAGATGCGACAACCTTACCGCGGGAACTGTGTCCTTGCCTAGCTTACGAGCAGCCATCACCCTGCCGTGACCAGCAATGATGCTGTTGTCGTCGGCTATCAGGACAGGATTGTTGAACCCAAACTCTTTGATTGACGCTGCAATCTGTGCAACCTGCGCGTCCGAGTGGGTTCTGGCGTTGTTGACGTAAGGTATCAGCGTCTCAATGCTGATTTGCTCTACTTGCATACGCACTCCTATTGGGTCATGCGCTTTATATTGTCTTGCAGTTTATTTCTTGTTTCTGGCACTGATCGCTTTTGCCTTTGCTCTCGCATCGGCCTTGCTGGATGCGCCCCAGGCTTGCAGGGATAACAGCAGACGAGTCGGCTTACCGTCCTTCCGCTCCGGCCCAGGCATATTGCCCATCCTCGCCAGAAACGATGCTCGTCTAGGGTTGTCGCCTGACTTTACCGGAGGCTTTAGGTCGGAACCGGGGTTGGCTCGCTCGTAAGACTTGCGCCCAGCCTCGTTCAACCCGCCTTTAGGATTCTTCCCGGCCTTCCTTGTCCATGCTGCTGTCATCTCGATATTCCTGCTTTGCCATCATTAGAATTTGACGCTGCCGTTGAGTCATACGCTGCTTGATTGGACCACCTACTAGCCAAGCAGAACAGGTACGGTCAGCAGCACACTTGAACTCGAAAAGCTCGCAATAGCCTAGCCCAGCAACTGCCATGATGTCAGCGGAATAGTTCCCAGGCTCATCGCCAATCCCCTTCTCAATGCAGGAAAGCATCTCTGGAGTCTGGATAAACGCTGCACAGTTTCCGCAGCGCATCTCTTTGGCATCATCTGGACTAGTCTGCCATTCGTCTGCCTTAGCTGTCCAGAACTCCTCGTTCTCATCGTTCGGATTGGCAGGGCCGTATCCAACGTTCTTGAACGCCCAATCCCGGTTCTTGAGATTGACCTTGATGTCCTGCGTAGCGATAGGGCAGATCATTTCTTTGCCGCTCTCATGTTGTCCACCAAATTCGGGTAGTGGCGACCGGCAGACTTAGCCATCGCTTTAGCTGACCGTTTCTGTTTCTTCGACAGCGGGTCAGGTTTGCCAGCACTCTTAGGACGAGGCTTGTCCCAGACTGGCTTCACTTCTTCCTCGCCGGAAGTTTGGCATACGGGGTCTTCTGCTTGCTCATGAATTCCTTGGCAGTCGCCATCGGAATTCCCACCTTTTTCGCAAATCCACGAGAGTGGGCTGCGGCTTGCATGAGTCGGGCTTGTGCTTTCG
>Ga0255147_1000273_pt1 | contig 17809 bp, 32 predicted proteins | sample Atl_Miss_RepA_8h_FD_183034 | JGI IMG/M metagenome (GOLD analysis project Ga0255147, IMG submission 183034) | Freshwater microbial communities from Altamaha River, Georgia, United States - Atl_Miss_RepA_8h | ecosystem: Environmental > Aquatic > Freshwater > River | place: USA: Georgia | collected... | reverse complement strand
ATGGGATTTGACGCCAATGGCTCAGGGCGCGTTGGTTTGTTTTCAGGTTCTTATCAATCTACATCGGCAGTCAATCAAGTAACAATTTATTCCGATAACAGAACTGCAAACTTTTCCCAATACTCATCATTCGCACTTTATGGGGTGAAAGGCTAATGGCTTCTACATATACACCTATAGCGACTTATACAGCCGCGTCAGACCAAAGCAGCATTACTTTCAGTTCTTTAGGTTCATATACCGATATTCGCATTGTGGCAAATATGCAAGATACAAACCTTTACGGATTACTCCGCTTTAATAGCGATTCAGGTTCTAATTATTCTAGAACTTGGATGTATGGAAATGGATCTAGCGCACAATCGAACAGAAACTCAAATCAAACTTCTGCTTATTGGGGCGCTACATCAAGCGGTTCAGAATTTCTAGTAAATCTTATGGACATAATGAATTACAGCAATTCAACTACTTATAAAACAATGCTAGTTAGACAAAATCAAGCCAGCGCAGAAGTAGATGCATTTGTGTATTTATGGCGTTCAACTTCTGCTATTACTTCCATTTCTTTTGTTTCCGCTACGGGAACTGCGACTATTAAAGCTGGCAGCACTATAACCCTTTACGGAATTAAGGCGGCATAATGGCTGATACATACACACTAATTTCAAGCGTAACTGTGGGCGCTGGTGGCGCTAGCAGTATTGACTTTACTAGTATTCCTGCTACTTATACGGATTTGAAACTGGTTGGAAGTATTAGAACTAATACAGCGCAAACCGACAATAGTATGGATATTAACTTTAATAGCAGCGCAACCAGTTTTAGCGCTAGATTTTTATATGGTAGCGGTTCTGCTGCTGCAAGCAGCACAGGCAGCACAATTATTTTACAAGCAGATGGCGGTGCAGCAACATCTAATACTTTTAGCAATTTTGAAATTTATATTCCAAATTATGCTGGGAGCACAAATAAATCTTATTCAAATGATGCTGTAACTGAAAATAATGCTACCGCTGCTATTGCTGGTTTATTGGCTGGTCTTTGGTCTAATACCGCAGCAATTACTTCAGTATCAGTAAAAGCAAGCACAGGCACTTTCGTTCAATACTCAACCGCTTACCTTTATGGAATCAAGAACAGTTAGGAAAACAAATGGCAGATACAAAAATCGTAGTTAATTGCGAAACTGGCGAGGTATCAGAGGTAGAACTAACTGCCGAAGAAATCGCGCAACGTGCAGCAGATCAGGCAGCATGGGAAGCAGAGCAAGCAGCTATCGAAGCAGACAAGCAAGCTAAGGCTGAGGCTAAGGCTGAACTTCTGGCGAAATTGGGCATCTCAGAAGATGAGGCAAAACTGCTGCTCGCATGAGTATTCAGAAAGTCCTTGATGCTGCAAGAGCTGAAATCGGCTATAACGAAAAGCCGAACAATAATAACAAGTTCGCTAAGGTGGCTGGTCATGCCAATTATCAGCCGTGGTGCGCAACTTTTATTAGAGCTTGCTTTATTAAGGGCGAAGAAGCGAAAGCAATTCCAGACACCGCCTACTGCCCTCACCTTGAATCATGGGCGAGAGCTAATAATCGGGTCGTTCCAACAGCCGAAGCTAAACGCGGTGACTTGGTATTATTTGATTTTAGTAGAAGTGGGCGAGCCGAACACGTCGGGATTGTCAATATCAATTTTTCTGAGAAAAACCCTGAATACTTACACACCATCGAGGGTAACGCTGGGGCTGTCTTATCCAACGAAGGAGATGGGGTCTTCAAGAAGAAACGTTCAATATCTCTCATTCGCCTTGTAATACGACCAGACTGGAGCAAAGAATGAACCTAAAAGACCCACGACTAATGGCGCTAGCATCTTTCCTAGCTGCTTGGCAGATTAGTAACTTCTCACTTGACTATCGCTCAATTCTTGGCGCGGTTCTATGTGGAGTATTTGGCTATAAGGCTCCTGTGAAGAAATCATGACCACGCAGGACTTCTTTGGCATCTGGCTAGCAAGCGTTTCCATCATCGGTGGGCTTGCTGGTTTTGTGATTACTCATTTGCTTAGCGAAATTAAAAGACTTAATTCGCGTGTCGATGAAATCTATAACATCTTACTAGAGCGACAATAAGACATGGCTCTAAATGACGGCAACTGCCGAACCAACGGCATTTACTGGCTAATAGAGGCAACCGAATGGATAGCGAGCGCAAAACATGGCACAGAGAAAGAAACCAAGCCGCGTTAAGACAGTGAAGCTAGAGGATTATACGCCTTTAGAGATTCACGCTATTCAAATCCGTGAGTATTACCTTGCCCTATGCAAGGCAGGATTTAGAAGCGATGCAGCTTTAACACTTTGCACCGACAGAATGGGCTGGCCTGATTGGTTCCTGCCAAATGTCCCAGATCATATCTACAATAATCCTGACCATACTCCTTACGAAGATGAGGATGATGACTAAAAAACGAATTCTTGTAATTAGCGATTTACAGGTTCCATATCATCACGAAAAAGCAGTAAAGAATTTAACTAAGTTAGTCCAGCGTGAGAAGTTTGACCAAGTCTTACAGTGTGGAGATGAAATAGATTTTCAGAGCCTTTCAAAATGGGCAAAGCACACGCCTTTAGAGTTTGAAGATACGTTAGACGTTGATAGAGCTTTAACCCAAGATATTCTTTATGATTTAGGTGTGACCGATATCTGTCGTAGTAACCACACGGATCGCCTTTATCACACGCTAATCAAAGGCGCTCCAGCCTTGCGCGGATTGCCTGAATTGGACTATCCGAAGTTTATGGGCTTCGATGAATTAGGCATTAAATTTCACCGCAAGCCTTTTGAGTTCCTGCCTAATTGGGTTCTCGTACATGGCGATGAGGGTTCTATGAACCGCAACGCGGGCGGAACGGCAGCGGGGCTAGCCAATAAGTTTGGGGTCAGCGTGGTCTGTGGTCACACCCATAGGCTTGGCCTACAAGGGGTTTCTACGGGCTTTAAAGGCCGTTTTAAGACACTTTGGGGCTTTGAGGTAGGTAATCTCATGGATAGCAAGAAAGCCTCTTATTTAAAGGCTGGAGCCGCGAATTGGCAAATGGGCTTTGGCATTATTGAAGTCTATGATAAGAACGTAACCCCTATCCCTGTGCCTGTAAATGCTGACGGGTCTTTTACTGTCTATGGCAAGGTTTATAGATAGTTATCAAATCGTTATACGCCACGACATAAAACCAGCGCGTTAGTCAAGTAGCCTAAGACTGTGGAAATACCACACAGAAAGGGCAAAATGAATTCAGATCTAGTTATTTACCTAGCCATGATTGCAGCAGCAGTTATCGGTTATGCGCTTGGCTGGTCAAATGGTTATCAGCTAGGCAAGGCGTTGGGCTTCCGTCGTGGAAAGTCGGTTGGAAGTGCGCGCTAATGACGTTCTCAACGAAGCTCACGACATCTTATTGCAGCGTGAGGCAAGATACGATGATTTTCACGTTACGGCGATACGAACTGCGAGTATCCAGTCCATTATCCATGAGGAGCGCAGAACTCCAGAAGCCTTTTGTTTGGACATGGTCGCAGTCAAGCTTGCAAGGATCTACAACTCACCTGACCATTTGGACAATTATTTGGATGCCATCTGCTACCTTGCAGAAGCAGCTGCGCTAGTAAAAATGAAAGAGGTTGAATAATGGCTTTTAACTTAGAAGATTATGAAACAGTCGAAGAACGACTAGAAAAGTTTTGGAAAGAGTATCCAGATGGAAGAATTGAATCAGAGCTTCTCGAAGCTTCTGCTAACCGATTTATTGTCCTCGCTAGAATTTATCGAACTGAGGCTGACCAACGATATTGGACTAGTGGACTTGCATTTGAGGTCATTAGCGACCGAGGAGTTAATGCTACTTCGGCACTTGAGAACGCAGAAACGAGTGCTATTGGACGCGCTCTTGCAAACGCAGGTTTTGCAACAAAGGGCAAAAGGGCTTCTAGATCAGAAATGAGCAAGGTTGCCAATAAGTATGAGCAACGAGTGGAGAACTTTACCCGCGAGAAAGTGCCAGTGGAGAAGCCGTCAGATCCTTGGACTATTGAGCAAAAGGAAATGCCTTTGCCAGTAGCCGATGCGGTTGCAGCTCTAAACGACAATGTAACACCTGAGCAGGTGCCTATGTGCAAGCAACACAATAAGCCGATGCAGAAGAATTTTGGAAGCAAGAATGGCAAGGAATGGGCTAATTACAAATGCTCTGGACAATGGCCTGATAAATGCGAAGAAATCATTTGGCTTGAAATAGATAAGAGTGGTAAATGGGTGCCACAAAGACCGAGAGTAAAACAAGGAGAATTAAACTAATGGGCTACCTACGAATAACAAGACCAGACGGAACGGAAATTCTGTTTGATGAAGATGATGAAATTACAATTTATGAAGTTTGCGATACTTGCAATAACCCAAGACCAAACTACGAGCTTACCAATGTAGGCGGACAAACCGATATTGATGCTATTTGGGAATGTAAGGCTTGTCATGGGGTAAATAAGTCATGAAAGAGGATCTCTGGTATATCTATGAGTTTGATAATTGCTCTTGCGATGATTGCGGCAGACTAGCTTCATGCGCGGTTTATCGCAAAGATAAAACAGACATGTTTGCTCAAATATGCGGTAATTGTGATGAGGCTTGGCGCAAAAACGAGGGCTTGACGTATGGTGACTAATAGTCGTAGGCTACGTGGCAGGAGAACCGAGATTGTCGTTGCTGACTACATGGCTAAGCGATGGGGAAGCGCAAGGCCTGTAAATAGTGGGGCATCTGGCAGCGATATTCTCGGAACGCCGTATTTCATAGAAGTAAAAGCCAGATCCTTATTCTCACCTTTAGAGTGGGTCAAATCAGTTAAGAAACGTGAAAAGGCTCGATTAGGCTTTGTAATTTATCGAGCTAATGGACAAGGCGATTCACTAGAAGCCGTTGATGATTATCTATTCATTTGCCGTTTAGGTGACATCATGCCATTACTTGAAAATCGAGTGCCAAGTGAGGCAATAGTCAGATGTAAAGGCTGCGGAACTTGGACACAAGAGGGCAGAATTTGCGAGGTATGTGAAGTAATCAAATCAAATAAGTAATTATCAACAGCCTGTGGATAACTTAGGAGAAAACATGAATTCACGCTCACGACACGCCGAACATCTGTGGAAACTTGACTGCCATGGTACGCTATTAAGGCAGAGCCGCTACAACGGCTCACCCCGCGCCGCTTCGCGGTTAGCGCGGGGGGTGCTAATAGCTATTGGGATAGCTCTATGCTCGGCTGCGCCAGCAGGTCAGGCGCAAACCATGCAACAAGAACTAACTCCATTTAGATATGCTTCATTCTTAACAAGCCAAGTAGAAGCTTCATGTCTATTTAAGATTGCATTAAAAGAAAGCAATGTGCGTTATAACGCGATAAACAGATCTAGTGGTGCTTCAGGTGCTTGGCAGTTTATGAATGTAAGAGTAAGAGATTTAAGTCCATTAGAACAGGTAGAATGGGCTATACGATATGCGAATAGTCGCTACGGGTCACCATGCCAAGCATGGGATAAATGGCAAGAAAGAGCCAAGAGTGGAGTGGGTTGGTGGTAATGGCTACTTATGAATTTAGATGCTGTGGTATCACACAAGAGATAACAGTAAGCATAAGAGAGCAATTACCTAAACCTAAATGCAGTGTATGCAATGGTGATATGGCTAGGATATATTCAACAACACCAGCTATATTTAAAGCTAAAGGCTTCTATTCAACTGATAATAAATAATGCCAAGAAAACTGATTCTTACTGAAAAACAAGTAGCTTTCGTTATGGCTAATAAAAGCATGGGCGGTAGCTGGATAGCTAAGGAGTTAGGTGTTAATCAGGCTGCTTTGTATCAATGGGGAACGAATAACAGAGTAAGCCTTAAAAGAGATAAAAGCCTAAACAAGCGTAATAGATTAAAGACCAGCATATGTAGTTGGCCTAAAGGCTATAAGCGCTATAAGAACTTTATAGTGGAGCGTGATGGACTTAGGTGCCATTACTGCGATAAGTTAATGAAATACGATGAAGCACAAATAGATCACAAAGTTCCGCGAGTTCGAGGCGGAACTGATGCACCTCATAACTTAGTATTAGCCTGTGCATTATGTAATAACATTAAAGGCTCATCGTGTTATGAATGTCCAGAGTTTCGTAATGCCATCAAGTAAAAGACGCAAAGAGCTTGGCTCTCACAAATGGAAGAAGCAACGTGAGTTGGTGTTTAGAACCAAGGGTCATGATTGTTACATCTGTGGTGAGTGGGCTGATGCAATAGACCACGTTATAAGCGCGAAGCGCGGGGGTGGTAGTGATTTAGAAAATTTAGAACCCATTTGTAAGTCATGTAATAGCAAAAAGGGTAGCCGTGAATACGGCCTTTTTTTAGGGCGCAAGCCTACCCCCCCTGTCTTTTCAGGGAATCTCCCTCTAGTCCAGACCAGTGTTGTTCATCACAGTCCGTTTAACACCGATCCGAGCCAGTCGTAGCCAATCGTGACCAATCAAGACCAATCGCCGAGGGGGCTAACGGAACCCCGTATTCACACGCCATTACACACAGGCAAAAGCCGCATGCAAGAGGTTGCAGATTTAGCTGACCTTTTAGAGATGCCTTTATTGCCGTGGCAGCGTTGGGTTTTAGATGATTATTTAAGTATTGGCGAAGATGGAAAGTTTCGGCGCAAGGTGGGCGGCCTACTTATCGCTCGACAGAACGGAAAGACCCATCTTGCCCGAATGCTCATTTTGTGGAAGCTATTACAAGGCGAAAAGGTGCTTGCTATGTCCTCTAATAGAAATATGGCCTTAGACACCTTTCAAAAGGTGGCAGGGCTATTTGAAGAATTCCCATTCCTTAAAAGTCAGGTCAAAGCAATACGCTATGCAAATGGAACTGAAAAGATATTACTTAATAACGGCGGCTTATATGAAGTTGCTGCTGCCACTCGCGATGGTAGCCGTGGCAAAACTGTTGATTTCCTTTATATTGACGAGCTTAGAGAAATTAGCGAAGATGCATGGACGGCTGCTAGACCAACTACAAGAGCAAGACCTAACTCGCAGACTTTCACGACGTCTAACGCTGGTGATGCATTTTCAACAGTTCTTAACGATATGCGCGAAAGGGCTTTCGACTATCCACCTCCAGAGTTCGCGTGGTATGAATACAGCGCTCCTCAATTTGCTAAAATTGACGACCGAAAGGCGTGGCAAGCTGCGAATCCTGCGCTGGGATATTTATTTGATGAAAGTGCTATTGCTGAATCGGTCGCAACGAATTCTATTGAATCAACTAGAACCGAAACGCTTTGCCAGTGGGTTGATTCGCTCGCATCGCCGTGGCCTAACGGATCATGGGAAGCAATCGGCGAAAAAGATTTAACTATTCGAGAGGGCGCATACACTATCTTCGCTTTCGACAAGGCTCCGTCTGGCAGATTTGCCAGCCTTGTCGGGGGCTGGATAATGGAAGATGGTCGAATTGGCGTAGCGGTCATTCAGACTTGGGAAAATAGCGTTCAAGTAGATGATTTGAAGATAGCAGCTGATATTAAGGGCTGGATAGACAAGTTCAAGCCTCGTTTAACTTGCTACGACAAATATGCCACTCAAACCATCGCAGATAGGCTTTCAAGAGCTGGAGTTATGGTTGAAGACGTATCGGGAGCGCAGTTCTATCAAGCTTGTGGTGATTTGCTCGACACTATTGTAAATATGCGCATGGCTCACCCAATGCAACCAGAGCTGGATAAACAAATGAATAACGTAGCCGCTAAAACCAACGATAGCGGTTGGCGTATTGTAAAACGTAAATCGGCTGGCGATGTATCGGCTCCTATTGCCCTAGCAATGGTTGTCCATCAGCTTCTAAAGCCTATTGCGAAACCAGCAATTTATTCACTCGAATAATAGTTGAAAATTCAACTATTCTGCTATACTTATACATATGGGTATATTTTCGCGTAAGACCACATCACCAGACACTTCATCGTCTAACTCGATCTTGGCGCAATATGCCCCTCAGGTTATGGGTGAAAACCTTAATCAATTAGTTACCTATATAACTCCAAGATTACAACGCAATGACGCAATGAAGTGCAGTGCATTAGCACGCGCACGCAATCTAATTTGCGGAACTGGCGCAACCATTCCAATGGCGTTATATCGTAAATCTACTGGAGAAGAATTAGGTTCTCCTGTGTGGCTAGAACAACCATCACTAGCGCAACCAAGATTTGTGACTATTAGCTGGACGTTGGACAGCCTCATGCTGTATGGCGTTGCATATTGGGAAGTTACTGAAGTCTATGACGAGGACCTCAGACCTAAGCGATTTGAATGGGTTGCAAATACTCGCGTTACTTATGATTTAGATTTATACAACACAACTGTAAATCAATATTACGTTGATGGTTTCCCTCGGCCGATGTCTGGTATCGGTTCGTTAGTTACCTTTCAAGGATTTGATGAGGGAGTATTAGCTCGCGGATCACAAACTATTCAAGCAGCTTTAGATGTGCAACGCGCAATGGCAGTCGCAGCAGCAACTCCATTTCCAACTGGCGTAATTAAAAACACTGGCGCAGACATGACGCCGCAAGAAGTTCAAGGAATTCTAGGTGCATGGAAGCGCGCACGCGATACACGCGGAACTGCATTTTTAACTGCAACCCTGGATTACACTCCTACTTCATATTCACCTAAAGACATGGTTTATGCAGAAAGTTTGCAATATCTTTCAACAGAAGTTGCACGTCTTTGCAATATCCCTGCTTATATGCTTTCAGCAGATATGAATAATTCTATGACTTACTCAAACGTCATGGACGAGCGAAAGCAATTCTTTGCATATTCTCTTATGCCATATCTTGATGCTATTGCAGCTCGTTTATCTATGAACGACATTACTGCAAATGGCAATGAAGTTCGCTTTGAAGTAAATGATACTTTCTTACGCACTGAACCATTAGAGCGTTTAGCGGCAATAGAGAAAATGCTACAACTCGACCTAATCACAGTAGAGCAAGCGCGTGAAATGGAAGAACTAACACCACAAGGAAATGACGAGGTTCGTTAATGGATAACAAAATCCTAACCTTTAGCGCGGATATTACCTGCGATGCAGAAAAGCGCACTATCTCTGGCAAAATCGTTCCACTAGGAACAGGCGAAGTCGGTAACACTAGCGCAGGTCGCGTAGTGTTTGAATCTGGCTCAATTAAACTTCCAGATGATCCAAAGAAAATTAAATTACTTAATCAGCACAACGTAAAAGAGCCTCTAGGCCGCGCTCAGTATTTCACAGAGGGCGCAGATGGACTTTATGCTTCATTTAAGGTCAGTGCCAGCAACAGAGGTTCAGAAGCTTTGATTCTTGCTAGCGAGGGATTGCAAAGCGGCCTGTCTGTCGGCGTAGAAGTAGAAAAGTCATTTAACAAAGCGGGAGTAATGCATGTTACTGCTGCTAATTTGTTCGAAGTAAGTTTGGTAACAGAGCCAGCCTTTAAGTCTGCTCAGGTTATCGATGTCGCGGCATCAGAAGAAGCAGAAACACCTGCTGATGAAGATGCAACCACACCTACAAAAGAAAGCGAGGAAACTGTGGAGAATACTCCAGAAGTTTCAGCAGCTCCAGAGGTAGAGGCAGCATCAGTAGAAGCCGCCGCACCAAAGGTAACCGCTGCAAAGGTTTATGCGCAAGATCGCGTTAAGCCACTAACAGGCGCTGAATATCTTTCAGCAAACATCAAGGCAGCAATGGGAGATGATGAGGCTCGCCGCATCGTTCGCGCTGCTGATGATTCAACATCAACAAACACCGGCCTCACACTAGCGCCGCATCTACAGACCTTCATCACCGATACGTTTTCTGGACGTCCGGCTTTTGATGCTGTAACACGTCAGGCACTTACAGAATCAGGCATGAGCTTCACAGTTCCACGCATGTATGTAAATGCAGGAACACCTAACACTGCTCCAACAGTGGCAGACACAAACGAGGGTGCAGCACCATCTGAAACAGGCATGACCTCTGGCTACGACACAGTAACAGTAAACAAGTTCGCAGGTTTGCAGCGAGTTAGCTGGGAACTCATCGACCGATCAAGTCCCGCATTTATGGACCTGATGATGGTTGAGTTAAGAAAATCTTACGAAAAGGCAACAGACGCAGCACTTATCGCTGAACTTATCTCATCTGGAACTGCAGCAACAAACGTTGCAACAACCGCAGCTGGTTTGCAGTCATTCATCGCAACCGAGGGTGCAGCAGCTTACAAGGGAACAGGTGGCGATTTCGCTAACAAGCTAGTCGCTTCAACTGACCAGTGGGCAGCTATCGCAGGTTACGCAGATACAACAGGCCGTGCGCTTTACTCAGCTCAGGGTGCAACTTACAACGCATCAGGCGTTGCAGTAGCATCGTCAGTTCGTGGAAACGTTCTAGGCACTGACCTAATCGTTGATCACAACATCACCGCATCAGGCATTTCAGACGATTCAGCGTTCTTAATTGCCCCAAGCAGCGTGTATGCGTGGGAATCGCCAACTACGCAACTCCGTGTTAATGTCTTAACATCAGGCGAGGTTGAAATTGCACTATACGGCTACCTAGCTCTATACGTTGCAAAGAGCGGTAAGGGCGTTCGCCGCTTCGCGGTTGCTTAATAGCACCAACAGTTAAATCCGAGAGGGGCAGTTAGCCCTACTGCCCCTCATCGGTCATAAGAGAGGAAAGAGATGAGTTTAGCAACAGTTAGCGAATTACGCTCAGCACTTGGCGTTGGCTCACTCTACCCAGATGCCACTTTACAACAAGTATGTGATGCAGCAGACGATGTCTTGCTGCCTATGCTTTGGGTCAATAACTATTACAACGTTGGCCATAGCAATACTACAAACACAGGCACCCTTTACTTCCAAGAAGAAGTTACAGAGATTTTTTACGTTGGCCAAACAGTCGTTATTACTGGCAACGGATCTAAGCATAATGGCAATAAGACCATTACGGCAGTAGGCACATATTCAATTACCTACGCGATTACAGGCAATAACAACACCGCAGCGCCTTATCACCCAGTCCAGCCTCTAGGCCAAGTAGCAGCAGACACTTACGTTGATTGGACACTAGACGCGGCAGTTCAAGAAGCTGCTTTAATGATAGCGGTTGATATTTGGCAAGCACGTCAGGTTTCATCTACTGGCGGTTCTTCACCAGACTTCACTCCATCTCCTTACAGAATGGGCAATAGCTTATTAGCTCGCGTTCGTGGCCTTATCGCTCACGCGCTCGACCCTAACTCAATGGTGGGCTGATGCCAACACCAGCGATAACTACACTTCGCACCACAATAGCAACTGCGCTTACAGATAACTCCAAATGGCAAACTTTCGCTTATCCACCTGCAACCACATTGCCTAACTCTGTGATTGTGGGTTGGGATAGCCCAATGCTTGAAATGCAAAATAATCAATACAATGCAATTAGCCCAATGGCTAACTTTAGAATTTTAATGACTGTGCCAATGCTAGATAATCAAGGTAACCTAGCAGGGCTAGAAGAAATCATCACAGGAGTTTTTAACGCGCTATCAGCTAGTTCGTTAAATGTAGCAGTTAATGAAGTATCAGAACCAAGCGTTATGGAATTGGCTTCTGGTGATTTATTGGCTGCTGAAATGTCCATCTCAATTCTCACATCATGGAGCTAACAATGGCAGATCTAGACGAGAACACGGCCTTTCTAATCAAGATCGGCCAAATACCAGCACCAGAAAAAGCAACACCAAAACCAGCCGCTAAGAAAGACGAGGAATAATAAATGGCTATTTTCCTAAACAACAAGGTAGGCGTTAAGGTAAATTCAGTTGATCTTAGCGACCACGTCACATCAGTGAGCCTTTCACGCTCATTTGACGAATTAGAAGTAACTGCAATGGGCGATACAGGTCACAAGTTCGTCAAGGGCTTGGAAGCATCATCAGTAACTATTGACTTCCTAAACGACACCGCAGCAGGTGAAGTTCTTGCAACTCTACAAGCTGCATGGGGAACCACAGTAGAAGTTAAGTTAATTCAAGATTCAGCATCAGCAGTTTCAGCAACAAACCCACTTTACACATTCAACGTGTTGGTAAATAACACAACAGACATCAACGGCGATGTAGCATCTGTCGGTATGCAGTCTGTAACTTGGAACGTGCAGGGTGCAACAACTGTTGCAACAACAGGCAGCTTCTAAATAGAAAGATAGGGCTATGGCAAAACTAAAGATAACCAGAACAGACGGAACTACAACAGAACACGAAATCACTCCAGCAGTGGAATACGCGTTCGAACAAACTAAGGGCAAAGGCTTCTTCAAGGCGCTACGCGATGACGAGAAGCAAGGCGATGTCTATTGGTTAGCTTGGGAATGTGTTAGACGTTCGGGTGAAACTGTTAAACCTTTCGGCATGGACTTTATTGAAACTTTAAAGTCAGTAGAGGTGCTAGAGAGCGACCCTTTAGGGTAGAGCGCGATTCCCTCACCTATTTCATCGCTAAATTAGCGGTAGAAATGGGGGTCGCGCCTCAACATCTTATTGAGTTAGATCAGAAGATGTTACAGGCAATAGTGCAGGTATATAAGGAAAAGGCAAAGGCGGTAGAAGATGCTAAGCGCAGAACTAGACGGCGCCGTTGAACTTCGCACCGCTATGCGTAAATTTACTCCAGACCTTGCTAATAACTTAGAGGCTTACATGGCTCACGCTTTGCGTCCTATTGTTAGCAAGGCTAAGGGTGAAGTCCCAAGTGAGGCGCCACTTTCTAAATGGGCGCTTTACTCCCGTGAGAAAAAGGGAAGATTTCCGTTTTACAATTCAGCAGACATTAAGGCTGGTATTGAAGCATCTACCGAGCCAACAAAGCCAAATCGCAAAGGCTTTGCTTATGCAGCTGAGGTAGTCAATAGCACAGTGGTTGGTTCCATTATTGAAACCGCTGGCCGTAAGAATCCTAATGGTCGCAAGCAAGCGCAAAGAGGCGATACTTCACGCAAGTATTCTCAGTCTGCAAACCCTTATGCTGGTAAGCAATTTATTGACGCTTTAGAGCCTATTTACAAGGCGCAGTCAAAGACGCGCAAAGGCGCATCAGGCCGCCGTAAAATGAATGGCCGTTTAATCTTCAAAGCATGGGGCGAAGATCAGGGCAAGATATTAGGCAACATTTCAGGCGTGATAGATAGAACTATTCAAGAATTTCATAAGCGCACAGGTAACGTTCATGTGACCGCACAACGAAAGGTTAATAATGGCTAGATTTGATAGCAATGTTGCAATTCGAATTGGTGCCGATTTCGTTGGTATTCCAGCGTTTAAGAAAGCCGACACTGCGGTTGATAAACTTTACAAATCAACCAAGAAACTAGCTGCCGCATTTGGAGTTACCTTTTCCGCTGCTGCTATTGGCCGTTTTGGCGCTAGCGCAGTAAGAGAATTTGCTAACGCAGAACGCGAAGCACAAACCTTATTAGGCACAATGAAAAGCCTTAATTTGGCTTTTGCCGCACCCGAACTTGGCGCATATCTTGATGACCTAGAAAGACTTACAGGTATCAACAGAGGCGAATTACAACCTGCCTTGCAGAAATTAGTCACTCAAACAGGATCAGTGGTTAAGGCTCAGGAAATTCTTAACACTGCGGTAAAGGTTTCATTCTCTGGCCTTATGGATGTATCAACTGCCGCTAATGCTCTTACTCAGGCTTATGTCGGTAACGTTAAAGGCTTGCGCCAATTTAACTTAGGTTTGACCAGCACCGAACTAAGCCTAATGACTTTTGACCAAATTCTCGCTAAAGTCGCAAATACCTACGATGGACAATTTGCAGAAGCGCTAGATTCAACCACAGTTAAAATTAACAAGGTCAAAAACGCTAGCGAGAACCTTAAAGAATCTATTGGCGAGGGCTTAGTTAAAGCCTTTAGCGATTTAGCAGGTAATGGCGATATTGACCAAGCGACATCTAAGCTGGAGAAGTTTGGAGAACTTGCTGGCCGTATTATTGGCAACCTATTCACTCCGACTAAAGTTGGCGATTTCTACCTACCAATTCCTAACCTATTAAAGAAGCCAACACAGAGCAGTTCTCTAGGCAGTCCTGCTTCATGGCGTGAAAAGAATGTGGCGCTGGCAAAGGCAGAAGCAAAGGCGGCTGCTAACGCCAAGAAGATAGAAGATGCAAAGTTATCAACCCTACGCAAACAAACCGCTGAAAAGCGCGCTCAGGCGGCCGTTGATAAGGCTAACAAGGCTCTATCGGCTGCTAATGCAATGTTTGATCCGCAAGGCATTCAGATAGCGGCTGCGCTGCAAGGCAACATCACTGCTGAGCAACGCGCTCGCTTAGAATTGATGCAGAAAATTTGGGAACTTGAACAGGCTATTAGTCAAGGCAATACAGAGCTAATTGAAAAGTTGACTGCTCAACTACTAGAACTTACCAAGCAGACTGCACAGTTAAATGCTAACTTCAAGGCTTTAGAGCGCATCAATGATTTGATGAATTCTATTGGTTATGGCCGTCAGTTATTTGATATTGGCAACATCGAGCGAACACTTGAACTCTTAAAGAATATCGGTGGCGGAAGTTATACCCCATCTAGTTTCGTTCAGACTTTCCCAGAAGATGTCTGGAAAGGCATTCTCTTTGACTTGCCTAATGCGGCAGCAGAAGATGTTGTGGTTCCAGAAGTGGTTGTTAATATTGATGGCAACCTTAACGGATTAATTGACGTGGTTGTCGATGGCTTACAGAACAAGAGCGCATCAGGCGTAGATACTCGCATCTTGCGTAACACAGGTGGGTTTAACTGGTAATGACCTATCCAATAACCCCTAACCTAACAGTCTATTTTACCGATGGAGCTACTTTTGGCTACCCATTTATTATCGGTGATGAAACTTATGGCGTTATCGGCACAGGAACTTTAGGCTCTGATAGTAATAACAACTTGGTCGTAGATGTATCTGACCAATGCGTTAAAGCTAACATGCGAGCTGGCTACAACCTGTTGCAAGACCAATTCCAAGCAAGCGAAGCTACGTTCCGTTTAGTAGATCCAAATGGTGATTGGAACCCAACCAATACCGCTTCCCCTTACTATGGCTATTTAACGCCGCTTCGCAAAATTCGTTTTAGCGCCACTTACGGCGGTAATGGTTACTTCTTATTTTCAGGTTATATTACAAGCTATAACTACTCTTACCCTAAAGACCAAGAAATCGGTTATGTAGATTTAGTTTGCGTTGATGCTTTCCGTTTGCTTAACCTTGCTGGAATTACCACAGTGGCCGGTGCTACCGCAGGGCAAGACACAGGCACACGAATTACAAAGATACTCGATGAAGTAAGTTTTCCTACCAGCTTGCGTTCTATTGAAACGGGCTTAACCACAGTTCAAGCAGATCCAGCAACACTACGCACGGCTTTAGCAGCGATTAAAAATGCTGAGTTCTCTGAGCAAGGCGCGTTCTATTTTGACGGCTCAGGCACGGCAACCTTTAAGAATCGCCAGAGCGTTCAAGAGGCGGCAGGTGTTAGCCCAACAGTCTTTGCTAATGACGGCTCAGGTATTTCTTACTTTAACTTGCTTCCAGTCTTTGACGATAAACTAATCATTAACGAAGCTAACATAACCCGTATTGGTGGAACCGCACAGAGCGCGACCAATGCCGCTTCTATTGCCAAATACTTCCCTCATTCAGTCAATTACGACAACCTAATTGTACAGACCGATACAGAAGCTCTTAACATCGCTAAAACCTATGTAGCAACTAGAGCAGAAACCACGCTTCGCGTTGATGCGATTACTCTTGATCTGACTACTCCAGATTATGCTGCTGGCATTTTGGCAGCTTTAGATTTCGATTACTTCTCTAATGTCCAAGTTAAAAACGTAGGACAAGACGGAAGCACTATCGATAAAACCCTACAAGTCGTGGGTATCGCTCACGATGTAACCCCGAACTCATGGAAAACTACTTTCACATTATCCGAGCCACTGGTCGAGGCTTTCATCATAGGAAGCGACACGCACGGTATAATTGGAACTAGCATAATGACCTACTAGGAGCAACAATGGCAACAGGATTTCCAGCGGCAACAGGCGATGTTCTGAGTGCCTCTATGTATAACGGCTTAGTGGCTTATACAGTCAATACGGCACAGACGGCAGACTACACACCAGTTATTGCCGATGCCTATCAAACCTTAACCCCGATGAACAAGGCAACGGCGGTTAATTTCACTATCCCTACCGATGCTTCTGTGGCTTTCCCTGTGGGAACTGTCTTAACAGTCTTGAACATCGGTGCTGGCGTTTGCACCATCAAAGCGGTAACTAGCGGAACTACAACAGTTCTATCTGCTGGCGCTACCGCAGCTCAGCCAACCCTTGCACAATACAAGACCGCAGCTTGCATTAAGACCGCAGCTAATACTTGGTATGTGGTGGGCGCCATTGCTTAATAACATTGTCGCGCTTCTAGGAAATGGCGCTGCTGCAAGCACGACCAGTTACGAATCTATTGCCACTGTAACTGTCGGCGCTGGCGGATCATCAAGCATTTCATTTACCAGCATTCCTAGCACCTACAAGCATTTGCAAATACGCGGAATTATCAATTCTACAAAGTCAGGTGCGTCAGGGGCAGATTCGTTAGAATTAACAATGAATAATGACGCAACTGCGCTTTACTCAGCACACAGATTATTTGGCGATGGTTCAGGCACGACTTCAGATGGATTTGCTACTCAGAATTACGCTTATTTTGGTATTCAACCACAGACAACTTCAGCAGTTTCTTATTATGCAGCAGTCGTTATAGACATTTTAGATTATGCAAATACATCTAAATACAAAACTTTTAGAAGTTTAATGGGATTTGACGCCAATGGCTCAGGGCGCGTAGGCTTGTTTTCAGGTTCTTATCAATCTACATCGGCAGTCAATCAAGTAACAATTTATTCCGATAACAGAACTGCAAACTTTTCCCAATATTCCAGTTTCGCACTTTACGGGGTGAAAGGCTAATGGCTTCTACTTATACACCGATAGCGACTACTACGCTAGGCAGTAATACAGGCACAGTTACTTTTAACTTAATTAGCGGTTTTTATACCGATTTGGTTTTGGTTGCAAATGCAGGAGCAACTTTAGCGGTAGATACAATTTTACGTTTTAATAACGATAGCACTGCACTTTATTCCTATACAACGCTTACAGGCGATGGAACAAGCGCGGCTTCTGCTCGTAGAAGCGCAAAAACTGAAATTTACCAAAACTGGGGCTCATCATTGCCAACTTCAATTAACGCAAACTACATTATTCAAGTAAATAACTATTCTAATTCTACAACTTACAAGACTTCACTCACACGCTTTAATAACGCTGCTGGCTCAACTGATGCAATTGTTGGTCTTTATCGCTCAACAAGCGCAATTACTAGAATTGATTTAATCAATGCTGGTTCTGCTGGTGTGTTTCTTGCTGGTTCCACATTTACTTTGTATGGCGTAAAGGCGGCATAATGGCTGATACATATACACTAATTTCAAGCGTAACTGTTGGCGCTGGTGGCGCTAGCAGTATTGACTTTACTAGCATTCCTGCTACTTATACGGATTTGAAACTGGTTGGAAGTATTAGAACTAATACAGCGCAAACCGACAATAGTATGGATATTAACTTTAATAGCAGCGCA
>Ga0255147_1000267_pt1 | contig 18115 bp, 13 predicted proteins | sample Atl_Miss_RepA_8h_FD_183034 | JGI IMG/M metagenome (GOLD analysis project Ga0255147, IMG submission 183034) | Freshwater microbial communities from Altamaha River, Georgia, United States - Atl_Miss_RepA_8h | ecosystem: Environmental > Aquatic > Freshwater > River | place: USA: Georgia | collected... | reverse complement strand
TTTAGTTCATTATAAACACGATTCCATGTTTCCTCATCCATTCGTTTTAATAATTTGAAGTAATACATTTTAATATTTTTCATGTTTATACTTTCAATACTAGGAAAATTTCTCATATGTTCAATGCTATCACTTTCATTTGTTATCAATCTATTTTTATTCATATAAACAATTAATTTTATAGCTTCTGATAAATCAATATAACGCATCAATGTTTTGTATTTGTCGCAATGTTTTACAATTTTTTTCATATCCTCATATTTTTCTGACAAATAATGAGGCATTTCAACATATCCATCTTTATTTATAATTGGAATTGTTTTCTTACAATCATGGCTTACAATGCTATGAATTTCTGGATTATAATTCATAAATTTATTTTTAAAATCAATCAATGTGTCTCGCATTTCTTCTTGATGTGGTAATGTAGCAGAAGACAAAACAATATTAGGGATTAAATTTTTACTCCAATTACGTTTAATAATATCATGAATAGGATGTGAATCATAATCCATCGTAATAGTAGGTTCATCCCAATATAGAATAATATTATCTACTGGATTAAATGCCATCATATAGTACATTGCTGGTATGTATGATTTAATATCACTAATCATAATTTCAACCTTATCACCAACAGTATTATCAACCTTCCAGATACCTCCTGTTTTACGATTCACAGTATAATCTTTAGCAGAGAAATAATGAAGACGAATATCTTCGGCATCATTACATCCAAACGCAAATGCTACTTTTTTATTAATTGATATGGCTGATTTTGCCAATGCTAGACCGATATGTCTAGCTGCACATACAAAGATTACTTTATACCTCTCAGATAAACCAATAGGCGACATTGTTTTACCAGTTCCTGTAGGAGCAATATACAATACCAATTTAGCATTTGGGCGTTTACATACGGTGAATAATTCTTTTTGATGTTCATATAATTCTTCATCTGAATATTTCAATAAATCTGGATTTTTTTCAATCATTTCATAACCATATTCAATTAAATCTAATTTTGTTACTCGGCTACTTAATGTTTCCAATACATTTTTCATGTATTGAACTATATTATTGTTTAAATTTTTTACATTGTAATTTATTAAAATATTCAAAGTATAATAATGTATCAACCATTTTTTACTATTTTTTGTTATACGAGAATACATATCACTAAAATGTTCTAGTAGTTTAAATTCAAAAATTTTATCGATATTTTGAGAAATACTATTTGCGTTATTTTCCATGCGTATAGCGTCCGCTTTTTTCATTTTTGTGGAATTTGTAACTGATGGATAATCGGGAATCGAATATTTTTTCTTTATTTTTTTCAATTTAGGCATCAAATGATTTTCATATATATAATCTTGAATTGCCTGAGTATTCGAGGTTTTCAGATAATCGACTAGTGATAAATTATTATTATATTTTACGTTTACATCATGAAACCCTTTTGTAATTAAATCGAGTACAATTTTCTCTCGTTCATTCACTGGAATTTCAATACCATTCCATTCATCTTTATTTAATTTACGTTGGTTTAGGTCCATGACAATAGGGGAGTGTAATATACTATGTATATATTTATTTATTTCATTTCAATTTTATAATATTCATAATTAGAGCAATACAATATCTATTATTTTTGGATTATAAATAAAATTGAAATCGATAATACGTGTAAAACTTATATCAATATAAACCCATCTCACAATACAATCAACTGTAAATGGCCATGATTATTTCGATTGAGGGAAATATCGGTTCTGGAAAATCAACACTTGTTTCGGAATTGGAAAAGCATTTTAAAGATTCGCTATACATTGGATTTCTACAAGAACCTGTTGACATTTGGAATACAATTAAAGATGAGAATGGAATTACAATTTTGGAAAAGTTTTATGAAAACAACGAAAAATACGCGTTTCAATTTCAAATGATGGCATATATTTCACGTCTGTCTATTATTAAAAAAGCTCTTAAAAATAAGGAATATAAATTTATTATTAGCGAACGTTCACTATACACAGATGCGAATATTTTCGCAAAAATGTTATATGATGATAAAAAAATTTCAGAAATAGAATATACTATTTATAAAATGTGGTTTGATGAATTTATTAGTGATGTTCCAATTACAAAAATTGTTTATGTTAAAGCAGACCCTAGGGTATCGTCCGAACGCGTTATTAAAAGAAATCGCCTTGGCGAAAATATTCCTTTATCATATTTAGAACGGTGCCATCAATATCATGAATCATGGCTATCTAATTCTAAATATGATATACTAACATTAGATGGTAATAACGATATTACAAAAACGCCTGAAATTATGAGTGAATGGATTGAACAAATCAAACAATTTATTCTTCCAGTTCAACAAGAGGAACCTGTTCAGATTGAGGATATACATTTTGAATATTCATCCGATACTGCTACAAACGAAGAGGACGATGATTCAAGTGAAACTGAATATATAAATATGTTAAATGCGGCATTTACACCCTTGAAGATTTAAAACCGCACCTTTCTGTATAAAATGAAAGGAAACTTCAAGGTTTGCCTATTTCAAGGCATGTAAATTTTGATTTTGGGAATTCTTCTAAAAATCCTGATGAGTTATTGCTTCTTGATAAATAATTTGGTCTGTCTTTATTATTTATCGCATTATAAGCAATTTTGTAAATATTTGTAGCACCATTCACATCTCTATTCCAATAACCGCATCCGTTTTTACAACAAATCAGTCCATGGACGAGAATGTTTCCTGTTTTGTATGGTCTTGGATTTTCCATTACCATATTCTTCGCACAAATACCTATTTCACATTTGGAACATCTACAACTGGTTCTAAATTCATCAACCAAATAAGTTTGAAAACCTGCTTTTCTAAACAAAGTTCTCATACCCTTTCCTTTGGTTGCTTCCTTGTATTTCATTTGTTGTTTTTGTTCGTAATCACCAAAACAAACTACAACTTCTTTTTCGTTACCAAAAATTCGTTTGAAATTGTTTAACATTTTTTGTTCGCTTTTCTTGGTATTTCTATAACTTTGTAATCGTAATTTCCTGAAAATATATTTTTCGTAAAACTTGAATAAAACACTATTTATTTCACTCTTCTTTTGGATATATTCCTTAAATTTTGTTATAGTAAGTGATTTACGATTTAATTTTGATAATTCAGTTTCCCATTCTATAATTGTTTTCCCATTTATCTTTTCTTGTTTCAATTCTAATTGTATTTTTGAATACTTCTTTTTCTTTGTTTCTTTTCTGCGTTGGTCTTGTGAATATCTAAACTTATTTGCTTCTTTATTGGAATTATCAACACAATAAATGAGGTCATTTTTTCCAGGGTCAATACCCACTATTTTCTTATTTTGTAGTTTTGAATAATCTTTCAATTCATCAATATATTCTTCACTATTTATTCCTTTTTTCATCATCGGTAATTTCTTACCAATCAGGTCTTTTCGTAATAATAACAAAGAGCAACTAATTCCATCTGTTTCTATCATATGGTGAAATTCATAATATTTTTTATGGAAACATTTGCGTTCAGTTCTAAAAAAGAATTCCCAAATTTTATTTTCATTTCGTTTCAAATTTCCTTCTGTTAAATAATCACTTTTGTTTCCTTGTTTTTTCGTCATAAGAAGATGCACTAATGTAGTTGTATCTAATCTTATGTGTTTTGGTATAATTTCATTACGCATAGGAAATACATTACAAATTGTTTGTTCTTCTTTTTCTACTTGTTTCATCATTTTAATCATACAAGGAAAATAATCCATAGGACTACACATTAAATCATAATATAGATTTTTCTTGAATGTTTTAACAGGTATAATGTGTTTCTTTTGTTGATTAATCCATGTATGGTAAGAATTATGAGATTTGTATTGGGTTATTTCAACATTCAATAAATCATTTTTGATTTTTCTTAACTGATTACACAATTTATTTATTTTTGCGTCTTTTTCTTTTTTGGTAACATTTAGTTTTCTTATTTTACTTATAATAAATTTCTTTTTCCAAACCACATTTACATATCGTTCCACATATTCTACAAAATGATTTTTAATGTTATTTTCATACATGGTAAGAATATCAATTGTTAAATAATCCAAAATAGTATTCATATGTGTATATTCAAGTGTGTCCTTTTGAATAAGTGGTTCAAAATCAGTTTTGTAAAAGGCAGTTAGATTATCTTTGAGTTCCTTAATTTCTTTCTTTGCTGGTCTGCCTTGTGGTTTTTCATTACACATAATTTTCATACATGAATTTACAAATACCTTATCTATAACTGGTAAAGCGTTATGAGTTTCATAGTAATTCAATAAATATAATTTCATAAAAAGTAAAACATTAATTACTATTTTATTACAAAGAATAACAGCATTAGTTATTTTCGGCGTATTTATATCAGGATGTTTCAAGACACTTTTCAAGGAAAGTTTAATTCCTTTGAAAAAGTCGTCAGGCGGTTTTTCTTTTATAGACATCCTTATAATATTCCTAAATATTTTATTTTTAAGTAATTTAACGAATAAATTATAAAATTGAAACAAAATAATATAAAATCTATTTAACAATAACTACAAATATAAGATGTCAGAACTCATAAGATTAGGTGCAATTAATAAAAAAACGAATCAATATACAAAACCATCACATGCAAATAAACTAGATGAGTTTATATGTATTGATTGTGGGAATGATGTTATTATTCGTCAAGGTAAAATAAGAATTCATCATTTCGCACATTGTAAAGAAGATATAAAATGTAATTTCTATAATAGTCCAAATGAATCACAAATTCATAAAAATGCAAAACTATTATTCAAATATATTCTTGAAAATAAAATACAATTAACAATTAAAAGCAAATGTAATAAATGTAATAAAATAGATGAATATGATATTCCAGAAGTTTCAGAAAATTCGTCAATTATAATTGAATATAGATTTGAATATAATGGAGTAAAAATAGCAGATATAGCATATACTGAAGATAATGAAATATTATGTATATTTGAAATATGCAATACACATAAAACTTGTAGTGAAAATAGACCTGAACCTTGGTTTGAATTAGATGCTAAAAATATAATAGAAACTTTTAATGATTGTGATTTACAAACAATACAATTACAATGTATTCGTGATAAAACTTGTGAGGATTGTGATAATCAAGAAAATATTATTGAAAAACAATTAGAAAAAGGCATTATATATTTTAATCAGAGAGGAGCAGGTTGTGGTAAAACATATGAAAGCATACAACTTATACAAAGTGATACACGATTTATTGAGAAAGAAACATATATTTATCTTACAAAAATGCATTCAGCAAAAGAAGTTATTTATAATGAGTTAAAAGAACAAGAGGAAAGAGGACAATTAAATATATTAGAAATTGTAGAAAATGACAATAATACAGGAAAACAATATAAAATATCTTATTTAAACAAGCAGACAAATAAGGAAATAGTAATTATAATTGGGACTATTGATTCATTTAATTATGCTGTTGTTGATAAAAATAAAATTATAAAACATAATGATTATTTTAAGGGAATAGTTAAAACTATTAGAAATGGATTTCTTTCAACAAAAGATAGTAAAATAAATTATGCTGGTAAAAGACCATCTCTTAATAAAAAATGTTTAATTGTTATTGATGAAGCACAAGATTTAGGTGAAGAATATATTGAAGCATTTAATGCTATAATAACGCATACAAATATTGATGTTTATGTTATTGGAGATAAATTACAAAGTATATGGGGAGAACATAATATTCACACATATATTGATGTAAATAATTTAGATTCTCATATTGAAAGAAGTAATGGTATAAATAAAGTTATGCGTTTTCATAATAAACATTTTATTAATTTTGTAAATGATGTTATCCCTTTTGAAAAATACGGATTACCTCCAATAACCGAAATATGTGATGGGTGTTGTAAATATACTCATGAAAATAGTACTATTCCTTATAATATTTTTGAAGTTCCTAAAATATATGCGAGTGAATTTGACTATCCTAAAATAGATAGAGTTATTGAAAAAATTATATCATTTATGGATAAAGAAATAAACAAGTATAATTATCTACCAAATAATTTCATGTTTATATTTCCAATTTTATCAAAAAATATATTCGCAACTATGTTAGAAACAAGAATCCAAAATTATTGGATTAATAAATTTAATGATATTGATTATCAAGAAGTATTGAAACAAAATGAGTTTTATAAAGATAAAATTAACGATAATAAATTTTATAAATATATATATTTACATAAATCAGATGAAGGTAAATCAATAAATTTGAAAGAATCTGAAAACGCATCAAGGATATTATCTATACATGCATCAAAAGGAAATGGTTGTGAAGTTGTGTTTGTATTAGGAATTACAGAAGAAACGCTTACGAAATTTAGTAAAAAAAAATGTAATTTAGTTTATGACTCATTATTACACGTAGCAATTACAAGGCAGAAAAAATCAATTTATATAGGTATTGAAAAAAATAATGATGATATTTGTAATAGATTTACAAAATTAGGTATTGATGAAGATGAAGAAATACAACCACGATTAGAATGTATAAAGTGTCATAATAAATTTTCAAAAGTGCAAAATTACATAAATAATAATGATGATATATTTACCGAAATAAACGATAAAATTATAGAACCAAACAATTATAAAAAATTGTTACCTGATAATGAAGACAAAAAATCTATAATAGATTGGGGACATCATATAGTTCGTTATGGGGTTTTGATATATATTCTTATGTTAAATATTATAGAAAATGAAGTAATAGAAAATCAAGAATATAAAGACCAGTTTATTACTATTTTAAAAAATTTATCTAACAAAACTATTTCATATTATAAGTATGGAAATTACAATAAAAAATTAAGAGAAATAGATGATAACAATAAAAAAAGATTAAATAATAGTGAAATACCTTTATTGATGTTTGATACGAATGAAAATACAAAATATTATAAATATACAAATATTCTTAAAGATATTATGTTGAATATTCAAAGTAAAATAAAAGAATATTTACAAATAAATAGATTACCTCCATTATGTCCTTTGGAATGCGTCGTATTATTATTTATGATTAGATTAATTGACAATGGTTCTTATTCTGATATATCAATAATGGATATTTATTCTATTATGTATTGTTATGATTCTTGTTCTAATGAAATAGATATGGAACATACAGAAAAAAATAAATGTATTTGTCATAATTGTTTTAATGAATGTAATTTTAATAATAATTCATATGATGAAATAAGAAAAAGTATAAAAAATCATTACAATAATGTAGAACATATTAATACGACATACTACAATTATAAAAAATACATAACTGACAAATTACAAATTGAAAATATGAAATATAATATATTTCATAAAATATCTTTTGGAAAGAAAAATAAAAATTTTACAATAATGAATGAATATACTATAATAGGACATTCTACAAATCATGTCATTTATTTTATAATTAAACCACAATTTAACGAACTAAATTTTAATAATATAATGTGTGAGTCAATATTAAATAATTTTATGATATTAAATTGCACTTCTGATTATGAAAATAATTATAAAAGATATAATAATAAAAAAATATATACTTGTATTTTAACATTAGATTCAGTAGAACCAATATTTTATGAATTAAATATAGATAAAAATGATACATCAATGAAACAATCAATAAAAAATTATTTATTTACAACATACTCACAACATCACGAATTAATATATAAATTTTATAAATATTGTTATAAAAATAAACCCAAAAATAAAAATAGTATAAATTTTACTATGGAAGAATTAAATAAATATGAAAAACTTCCACAATATATATCAGATTACTTTTACGATATTAGTAAAGAGTTAGAAATATGTGGAAATGATAAAATTAAAATAGAGCGTGTATTAGTTAAAGTAAATGATATGGAATTATTTATTAGTAATTTGAATATATGCCTTGAAAAAAATATTGATATATTTTTAGAAATGAATGAAGATGAAATTATAGATTATTAAAACTATAAATATGTGTTCTAATATATTTTCCGTTTTCTGTAAATTGAAAATCTTTACTTTCAATATTATATTTTGATTTTAATAATTGTTTTATAATACTTAACCAAGGTCTTTTTATTTTATTTGGTTCGCCAACTGCTTTTATTCCATTAAACGAAAACCATTTTCTTATTTCAGGTATTAGTTCCATGATTTTATTTTGTATTTCTGCATTCTTATCTAATTCATAAAGTGTATATGTATTCTTATTGGTTAAATCTAATATGGATATAATTTTTCCTATAACCTCTTCTTGTTCTTTTTTATATAATTCACTTTTCAATCGCATAGGCATCTTAAATATACTTAAAATAACAAATAAATTTTAAGTATATTATTTATAAATTTTTAATTTTCTTTTTCTTGTTGATGGTTTCCTTATAAATTCTATTTTTTCATTCATTCCGTAAGCATGTTGAAAATAATTTTTATAATTTTCAGGTTTTACTTTATCAATTGCATTTTCTACATTCTTTTCTAATTGTTCGTAGTTCTCTACATTTCTATTCTTTTTCATATAAGTTTTTATTTGATTAAAGTATGCCTCTATTGGATTGTTGGTTTTAGGGGTATAAGGTATCGCAAATAAAAAATCATTACCACTCTTGGTAATAGCATTTTTTATTAGTTCGTTATTATGACTTTTCGCATTATCTAACACAATCAAATATCCTTTATAATTTGGAAAAATATGTTTTTGTAAAAATTCTAAAAATCGTTCAGCAGTCATTCCACCTTTTTCATATATTTCCTTTCCTACCATTTTTAAATTACTTATTGCTACTAATAAAGTAAATTTACGAAATACAAATTGATTACTTGTTTTTATTCTACACCTTCTTCCCAAATAACAACGACTATAAGTAGGATGCAAAGCAGAACCAACACTTGTTTCATCTAAACAAATAATTTTGTTTAATGGATAATGTTTTATTTTTTGGTAAAATGTATTTAATTCAGTTTGTTTATCAATAGGTTTCTTATATCTTTCTTTTGGGAAATGTTCGTGTCTTGTTCTTTTTCTTGTTTGGTTATTATCCCTAATAACATGTCCTAAATGTTGAGGTGTAATATCAAAAGTAGGATATTTTTGTTTCATATCAAATGCTAATTCATTCATAGTAAGTTGTTCGTTTTTCTTCAACAATTCCAACGCAGATTTCACTTGTGGTTTAGTAATCTTGTAAGAAATTGATTTTCGGTTTCTTCTTGTAAGATTTTTAGAAGTATTATATCTTTTAATCCAATCTCGTAAAGTGGATTTTTTACAATCAAATATTTTACAAGTTTTCTTATACCCATCCCCTCTATCATTATTTAAGTAATATTTAACCGCAGAAATTTTATAATCTTCTGTCTTATGTTTAGTCATCTATATTATTTTGAGAAAAATATAAAAAATAATTAAAGGTGCGGTTTTAAATCTTCAAGGGTGTAAATAAATATGTAAGCAGTATACCATAAATTTCCCTTAACATATTAGTTTTAGCTTGTAAGGTACATAACATTAAATAATTTCCGAGGTTTATATTTTAATATATCAATATCCTTTTTTGTTGTAGGAAATTCTTCATCTCCATAAATATCTTGTAATAATAACCATTCAAATAATCCTCCACTGTACATATAAACATTTATAAATCCTAATGACACTAATTGATTATATTTTAATAATATTTTATCATCATTTGAATGTTTTCCATATACAATAATATTTTTATCTTTTAATGATGATTTAATTAATGAATTCATTAATTCTACTTCTTGTGAAGCATGAACTGTTTTAGAAATAAGAATGTCTTGTTCATTTTCAGGTAATGAATTAATTATAATATAATTATTTTTTATACCATATTGAACATCTTCGTAATTTATTTTATTGAGTGATTGTTGTGTTCCCATTACATTACAATAAAATAAATATTTATATTAAAATACTTATTTTAAATATTTTTAATTAAATGATACCACAATTTCTACATCTTCTTTTTTTATATTTTTGGAAGCATAAATAGATAATTCTTCTCTTTTTTTTCTTGTAGAATTGTTTGTAATTTCTCTCCTCTTAGATGAACTATTACGTACATTCATATCTTTTTCTATCATATCATAATTATCACTAATATAATTAATAACTTCATTTTCAAGCGCCCATTTAAAAAAATTTAACTGTCCTATTGTTGTTTGTATATAATCGCCATTTTTATAAGGAATATTGATTCTTTCCCATCTACAAAAAGGGTCGAATCTTTTTTTAGAATAAGCTTTTAATTTAAGTTTATAATCCATATAAACCTTGAATCTTTTTTCAGAATTAGATAATGGATATACTGTAAAATATTTTTTAGCATAATTAGTAGCAAACCAATCAACAATACGTAATGAAATTTTAGACTGACCATTTATAATTTGTAATATTTTATCAAGATTATCAGATTCTTTGTAAAAATCAAGTAATTTATTTAATAATAAATCATTTTGAGTTGTATATACAGACATTTATTTGTAATACTTATCTTTATATCTAATGTTTTAAGTATTTATTTTTAGTAATTACAAATAATTAATTTACACATTTTAACGTTCTAAATTCGAATTTTTTGGTTTTAAAAATGTTTCTTGTACATACAAATCGTCTAAATAAGTATTTCTAAGTAGAAATGGATTTTGATTTATTTGGGATATCATTTGTCTTTCATTCATTTTTTCATTTACAATTTCTCTCTTGTTAGATGGTGCGTGATTAGGTGTATTTGATTCTGTTTGTTCGGGTACGATGACAGTTTTTTTTATACTTCGAATACAAGGTTCTCCTAATGTCCATTTGAATTCATTCATATTATAATATTATATTATCAAAACAAATATTTATGTTATTTTATTTATTTTTAGTTTTTTAGTAAATAAAAATTTATTCATATCTCGGGTTCGTCTTTGTAAATTACATTTTAAACAAGATATTATAGTATTCTCATTTGAATGACATTTATCATTATCTATTCTATCTAAAGTCCATTGATTTTGAGCTCTAACATCTTTATATAAAATTAATATATCACATAAACAATAGTAACATTTCAACTTACTTGCCACGAGTTTTTCAACTACATCATTGAGAGAAATTAATAATAATTCGTTATATAATTCTCGTTGTATATCTTGTGATTTATAACTATTTATTTTTTTATCTATTTCTCTCTTCAATAATTTTTCATTATCACATGATTGATTCAAATAATAGTTATTAATCATATTTAATTGATAATTATGTTCTAAACAATGGTCATCTAAATCTTTTGTTTCATTACGTTTTGCGTTTTTTCTATCTGTCATATCATCTATTGTTTTTTTACCCTTAAAAGTAATCGTTTTATCCATTATTATAACATATATTGTAAAAAAATAGTTAAAATTATATTTATATATATTAATAAATAATGTCAAAAAATGAGTGTAAGGAACTTAAAACCATAAAATATAAAACTATGCTTTTAAGTGGAAATCCAGATATAAATCCAAACATTAAAGATAATATATCAAAGATAGATATGTTACTTGAAAAAGAAAGTAATATGAATAAATCAGAACCATGGAGTAAATTAGATAAAACAATTAAGTTAACTAAGATTAATGATTATATAAATACATTAACAAAGGAACATAAACTAAATTTAATCGAAATTAAAAATGTTAAAAAGGAATTATATAATGCTCTTGATAAAAAACAATTACAAAGAATAAAAGATATTAATTATGATAAGGAAAGCGGTATTATCAATAATATACCTAATTTACATTTCAATAAGAACACAAGAAAGTTTACTATGAAACGTTCTGAAAAACAAGTATCTACATTGAAATCGCTTGGTCCTAAAAAAAGTGCTTCTACAAAAAGAAGTAAAGACAAAGATAAAGATAAAATTGATTTAATTTAAATATAATATAATGATGTTATATAAAACTACACAAAATGGATAATTCTAATTCATCGATTGGTTCAATGGAAATTGAATTAAACTCATTTGTAATTAATAATCATTTATGTAAAAATGACATTAAAATATACATGGCAGATATTTCATCTTCTGATATTTCAGATGATGATTATTATGATGATTACGAAATATTTACAAAAGAAGATGAAGGACATTTAATTGAAAATGCGTTTTATATTATAGAATGTATTATTACAAAAAATCTATTAATTTATAATAATCCAAATTATCAAGAAATAATTACCGAAGATGTAATTGAATTATTGACTCTACAGTTGTATGATATATATGAAATAACCGAAAATAATTCAGAAGATTTTAAAGAAGAATTATTAAATATTGTAAATCAAGCTTTTAAATTATTTCATAAACACGTTTGTCCAAAACGGTCTTTTAAACGAACATTTATAAGAAAAGAACCAAATATTTTATCAATTACATCTATTATTAATCATTTAAAAAGTAAACCACAACCAGAACAAAAAACAGAGGAATGGTATAGATTCAGGTATAATACGCTTACAGCAAGTAATATATGGAAAGCATTTGGAAGCGATGCGGTAAAGAATCAATTAATATTTGAAAAATGTAATCCTTTGAATTCAAATAAATTTATTACATCAATGGATACACCAATGCATTGGGGTCATAAATATGAACCATTATCTGTTATGTATTATGAAAAAAAATATAAAACAAAAGTAGGTGAGTTCGGTTGTATATTACATGATAATTATGATTTTATAGCTGCTTCTCCTGATGGTATTAATATTGATGTATCTTCCAAACGATATGGAAGAATGTTAGAAATTAAAAATATTGTAAATCGTGAAATGAATGGAATTCCAAAATTAGAATATTGGATTCAGATGCAGATACAAATGGAAGTATGTAATTTAAATGAGTGTGATTTTCTAGAAACAAAATTTGTAGAATATGAATCTAAAGAAGATTTTGATAATGACGGCTCATTTAATTATACACAAAATAATAAATTAAAAGGTATTATAATGATGTTCAATAAAGGCGATAATACTCCATTATATATATATCCTCCTCTAAATTTAACTGAGACCCAATTTAATGATTGGGAAGAAAATATAATGAATGAATATAACGAATACATTTGGATTCGTAATATTTATTGGAAATTAGAGGATGTAAGTTGTGTGTTAGTATTACGAAATAAATTATGGTTTAAGCATGCGATTCCTGAATTGAATGATATTTGGAATACAATTAAACGGGAAAAAATAGAAGGTTTTGAACATCGTGCTCCAAAAAGAAAAATATCTAAAAAAAATACGGAAGATATTGAAATTAAAAATAAATGTTTTATTGATATTTCAATATTGGATAAAATGTAATTATTATTTATTATGTATTATGTACAGTAGATTCATAATAATTTACTCTTGATGCTCCCCATTCAGGTTGAGGAGGATACGTTTTTATTTCAGGTAATCCATTATTTCCATATACATAATGTTTTTTATCGGGCGTTTCATTATATAATACATCACAAAAATCGGCAGTAGAACATGTTCCATTATCAGGATTTTTCCAATATCGAATATTATTTATATTTAATGAATCAGATGAAAAAATAGGATAATATTCATAATTATCAGAATAATTATTTTTAGAAACTAAATTATAGTGCTTTTTTTTAAGTTCATAATCGCCATATAATAAAGGATATGTAACCTCTTTGGGATATTCACCCGGACTTAAAAAACTTTCTTTTTTACGTTGATAATTATTATTTTGAGGTCTATAAAATATAATAGACAGTAACAAAAATAATGAAACATAAAACATTATAGGTTTATTTAATAATTGTTTTAAATTTAAACTCATTATATACCATATATATAGAATTTAATTATTCAATAAACATTCTGAAATATTTAGCTCAAAATAAACACTTTTAAGCTAAATACAAATAAATACAAATCAATACTTTAATTTAATCATAAATTTATTATATTTTATAAATACTTTTTACAATATTTCGAACAACTACTTAAAATATAATAATAATTAATAGTATGTCTATTGGATACAATATGAATATTTCCGAAATGAAAGTCACCAAACGTAACAATATCCAAGAGGAAGTATCATTTGATAAAATTTTGAATCGTGTTAAAAAAATTGGAAAAGAATTTAATGTTAATATCAATTATTCTTTACTTGTAATGAAAGTAATTGACCAGTTATATAATGGTATTCCTACTAAAAAAATAGATGAATTAACTGCTGAACAATGTGCTGCTATGTGTACTCAAAATCCTGACTATGGAACTCTAGCTGGTATTATTGTTGTATCAAATCATCAGAAAAGCACATCAAATTCATTTAAAGAAGTTGTTGAGAGATTATATAATTTTAAAGATATCAATGGATTTAATTCTCCTCTAGTATCAAAAGAATTATTTGATGTTACCATGGAATATCATAATGAAATTGAAAACATGATTGATTATAAACGCGATTATTTAATTGATTATTTTGGATTCAAAACATTAGAGAGAGCATATTTATTTAAAGTAAATAAACAAATTGTAGAAAGACCACAACATATGTGGATGCGAGTTTCTATTGGTATTCATGGCAATAATATGGAAAAGGTAAAAGAAACATATGACCTTATGTCACAAAAATATTTTACTCATGCTACTCCTACACTATTCAATGCGGGAACACCTAGACCACAACTCAGTTCGTGTTATTTACTAGGAATGGAAAGCGATAGCATTGATGGAATTTATAATACAATCAAAGATTGTGCCAAAATTTCTAAGTGGGCAGGAGGAATTGGTCTTCATATTCATAATATTAGAGGAACTGGTTCTCATATTAGAGGAACGAATGGAACAAGTAATGGGATTGTTCCTATGTTGAGAGTGTTCAATATGACAGCTAGGTATGTTGACCAATGTGTTACACCAGAAACAATTATTTATACTACAAAAGGTCCCATTGAAATTCAAAATTGTTCTCTAGGAGAAACACAAATTTATAATCTTAGAGGTGAAGTAGAAACAATTGAAAATGTTCTAGAGCATCCATATGAAGGAGATATGCTAACCATTAAAACGGAACATTCTATGGACGACCTTAAAATTACACCTGAGCATCCCGTTTTAGTACTACATAATCAAAATGATGAGATTGACGAAGAAAATACATATAACGTTATAAAATATAAATTAGAGAATGGTTTATCTCATTTTGAATGGACAGAAGCAAAAGAATTAACAACCTATGACTATTTGGTTTATAAAATTCCAAATTATTTCGTTGATGTAAAAGAAATCACACAAGATGATTGTTATATGTATGGTATTATTCTAAGTAGAGGTATCGTCACAAATAAATCTTCAAATCATGGTTATATTCTTTTATATTCTTCTGATAATAAATCGATTTCAAATTTTATTATAAATTATTTTGAAAATAAATGTGTAAAATATGAAGTAAAACATATCAGTGATGATAACATATGGTTTAAATGGGACAAAACAATCGCAATGCCTTTTAGATATAATGATTTTTATGATTCAAATGGTAAAAAACATTTTCATAGTAAATGGTTGAATTTACCAGTAGAAAAGATTAAACAAATTCTGAGAGGATATCTTATTTCACAAATGGAATATATTGATAATAATAATAATTTCAAACTTAATACGGACGATTCAAAACAACTTCTAGAATCAATGCGCTTTATTTGTATGAAATTAGGCATTCTTTCTTCTGGATATTTCGTTGAAAGTATTGTACAATATTATTTAACAATTCCTAGAAATTCACATGTTTGTGAAATCTTGAACATTAAATATACTGGTGAAAAAGATAAGACGACTCTTAGATATAAAGATTATCTGCTTACGCGCATTCAAACAATTAAACGCGAACAATATTTAGGTACTCTATATGACCTTCAAATGAAGGATGAACATAATTATATGTTACATAACGGTATTGTACACAATGGTGGTGGAAAGCGAAATGGTAGTTTTGCGATTTATCTAGAACCTTGGCATACTGATATTGTCGAATTTTTGGAACTACGTAAAAATCATGGAGAAGAAGAAATGCGTTGTCGTGACCTTTTCTTAGCACTTTGGACTCCTGACCTTTTTATGGAACGCGTCAAATCCGATGGTAACTGGTCTCTTTTTTGCCCAGACCAATGTCCAGGATTATCAGATTGTTATGGAGATGAATTTAATGAATTATATGCCAAATATGAATCGGAAGGAAGGGCAGTTAAAACAATGAAAGCTCGTTCACTTTGGTTTAAGATTCTAGATGCTCAAATGGAAACAGGAACACCTTACATTCTTTATAAAGACGCAGCGAATAAGAAAAGTAATCAGAAAAATTTAGGTGTTATTAAATCAAGCAATTTATGTACTGAAATTATGGAATATTCTTCTCCTGATGAAACCGCGGTTTGTAATTTAGCTAGTATCGCGCTTAATAAATTTGTAGGACCTTCTAATTTATCAATTAAAACCGCCAAAATTTACACTAAAACATCGTGTAATTATTGTACTAAATCAAAAAATTTACTTAAAATAAATAATATCCTTTACGAAGAGATTAATCTAGATGATGATAATGAACGTTTAGCATTTTATGATGAACTTTCAAATAAACTAGGTAAAAAAATCAATACAGTACCTCAAATTTATCTAGACGATACATACGTAGGTGGTTATGATGCTCTTGTAGAAGAATTAAAACCTGTATTTCATTATGATGAATTACATAAAGTTACAAAAGTAGTTACTGAAAATTTAAATAAAGTCATTGATGTTAATTATTATCCTACTGATAAAACACTTAAAAGTAATATGCTACATCGCCCGATCGGTATTGGTGTACAAGGACTCGCAGATGCGTTTTTCAAACTAGATATTCCGTTCCATAGCCAAGAAGCAGTATTGATTAATAAAAATATTTTTGAAACAATTTATCATGCTGCTTTAGAAAAAAGTTTAGAACTATCTATCGAACGTAGAAAACAACTAGAACCATTATACGATTATTTTAATAATTATACACCGATTACATCATCTGCTATAAATATTATTATGAATGGACAACTTTATAACTCTGAATTAATTCTAGAAAATGAAGATTTAAATAATCTATATCATAAACTTAAACCTATCGCAAATGAGATGTTTAATAAAACAAATAGAAACAATCCTAAAGTAGTATGTCGTGATGAAAAAAGATTTGGTGCTTATTCGAGTTTTGAAGGTTCTCCTGCCTCTCAGGGTATTTTACAATTCGATATGTGGAATGTAGAACCAAGTAACCGTTATGATTGGAAAGCATTGAAACAACAAATCATGGAAAATGGTATTAGGAATTCTCTTCTATTAGCTCCTATGCCAACAGCAAGCACTAGTCAAATTTTAGGTAATAATGAATGTTTTGAACCTCTCACAAGTAACATCTATACTAGAAGGACTATTGCTGGCGAATTTGTCATGGTTAACAAATATTTGATGTATGATTTGATTAATATTGGATATTGGAATGAAGATGTTAAAAATAATATTATTGCGAATCAAGGAAGTGTACAACAATTATCTTTTCTCTCTCAAAATCTAAAAGATAAATATAAAATTGTATGGGAAATTCCAATGAAACATTTAATTGATATGTCTAGAGACCGTGGTGCGTTTGTTTGTCAGTCCCAAAGTCTTAATTTATGGGTAGAGGACCCTGATTATAAAACATTGACTAGCATGCATTTCTATTCTTATCAAGCTGGACTAAAAACTGGAATTTATTATCTTAGAAGAAAACCAAAACATACTGCTCAACAATTTACCATTGTTCCTGAGAAGAGAGAAATAATTGAAGAAAAAGAAGAATATGAAATTTGTGAGATGTGTTCTGGATAAAATATATCAAAATAAACATTTTATCATTCAATAAAATTAAAA
>Ga0255147_1000232_pt1 | contig 20280 bp, 28 predicted proteins | sample Atl_Miss_RepA_8h_FD_183034 | JGI IMG/M metagenome (GOLD analysis project Ga0255147, IMG submission 183034) | Freshwater microbial communities from Altamaha River, Georgia, United States - Atl_Miss_RepA_8h | ecosystem: Environmental > Aquatic > Freshwater > River | place: USA: Georgia | collected... | reverse complement strand
GAATATCAATTGCGTTAATATATTCTGCTAGTGCTTCGTTAGTGGTGCTGTAGGAACTGATATTCAATAACAGAGGATATCTTTTAGTTATCTCTTCAATTTCCTTGCGATACTTAGTAATTAACTGACTGGGGTCTCCCACCTGGGAATTTATACCATACCGCTTAAATAGATACTGCTGAGCACTTTCTACACGACTGTTAACGGCACGTACATCCCGAAAAATATTAAAAAATTGTACATAGGGACTACGAGCATCAATCAGCGCAATAGCATCATTATGCTTGAAAACTTCTTTAAAGTCAATGGCCGACTTAACCATACCCATCACAGTGTCCTTGTTCACTTCGGACAATTTTTCCCGAACAAATTGGTCTATGTTTATCCAATTTTTTTGACTTTCCACAGTCTTAAGATCAGCCTTTCTTACTCCAAAAATCTGACCTGTGAAGATGTCAGCCTTTACCAAATAATCTTTAAGATCCTTGGCATCATCAAATACACCCTGTGCCTGGTAACCAACTAGAGGCACATAGTAAAAGGGCTGTGACTTGTCGTAGCTGGTAAGTTTACCAGCATCAGCCCAGACATATTTTTTCTGATGACTGTATCCTCCACGTACACTACGCTCTTCCAGACTGAGCAGAGTAACGTTTTGACCTAGGCCCGTGCTAGCACGTGGTTTTTTGTCTAGATCGTCAATGTCAAACATTTGCTCGGCAGGAGGATTTTCTAGATACTGCCAGAACTCATCTAGTTTCATTGGCTGGCTATGATCCTTGGCTTCAATGACATAGACCACTACATTATGTTCGCCCTGGGGGATTATACTATGTCTACGATAATGATGTTTAGTACGCTCCAATCCACCCAGTTTGGATTTGTTTACTACAAAATGAGTAACTGTGCTGGCAAGGATTTCCCAGAACATCAGTTGGTCTGGTGTGTTGGGTTTATATTCTTTATGGGGCTTGCGACTCTGACAGGTGTCCATACCACGTGATCTGCTAAAACTTTTAATAACAATATTAAAATTAGCAGCAAGATCATCAACGTAGGGGCGAAAACGATGGACACTGACATAACTAGATTGTTGGGCATTAATTAATTTAAAACCACTGTCAGCTATGTATTGTTGCACTGCGGGACGCCAGAGCAGGTGATGGCTACGTTCAATAAGGTAGTAGCTACGTTTCCAGAGGTTGTCAATTTTGTCAGCTTCTTCTGCCACCTTGACAGTGAGCTGAGCCTTGAGTTTTTCTAACTTGCTCTTGATAGCCAGAATAGTCTGCGGAACATAGCTAAGACCTTCACGGCTGGCCTGAAAATCCAGTTCGCCAATGTCAAACTCCATAACAAGACCGCATTCTAGAAGTTTAGCTAGATCACCAAGTCCTTTGTCTGCATTAGGTACAGAGATTGGATACTCAATGTTACCCATAATAGCCACACTGTCGCCGTGCCGCGACTTGGAGGAAGTATGCACACCGGGAATGATATCCTGATCAAGGTATTCTGGTTCGCTAAATGTAAAACCTTCACAACCTGAAATTATGGGACGTAGTTTAAAGTAACGATAGACAAAGATAGCCTCCTGACGAAAACGATCAAAGTCCGAACGATCGTTTACGCTAAACTTAACCTCAACACCGTTGGGCTCGTCACTGGCATCCTGCATCATCAGGGCAATACTGGGCACACCTTGATCATTGATAAAGGCAGTATAGATGCCACGCTGACCATTCTGCACCGCGGTCACAGTGAAGTTGTCAGTGTAGCTAAAGGGACTCTTGCTACCCAGACCAAGAGCACCAATAAAATCATTACTTTCGGTCTTGGTGCTTTCAAAGTAGGTGGTGTAGATGTTGGTGACCTGCTCGTGGCTAAGGCCTGTGCCGTAGTCACGAATGCTGAACCAGGGTTCTAGCGCATTAGGAAGATGGACGTCAAAAGGTAGATCACCACGCTGAGCAGCCACGTGGCTGTCCACAGCATTGCACGATAGCTCTCGTATAATTGCACGAATTTTGTTGGCATAAAGACCTGACGAAAGAATGTTAAAAGCTTTTGCACTGTTACGGATACGGAATTCCCCTATCTCGTTAACATTGCTTACCACTGCCTGTTCTTGGGGTGCATTATTGATAATCATTAATTTACTTCCAGTTCTTTAATTTGATTATAGAGTTTGTTACGCTGTTCATCAATACGAGCGTTAGTTTCTTCATCAAAGCAACCAGCCTGCTCATCCAGCATAACAAGTTCTTCGTAGAGACAATCCAGTAAAGTTTTATTCATATTATTTACGATCCATAATGTAGGTAAATAACACAAATTTTGCACGATTAAGAAGTTGACGCTGATCCTCAATTATATTAAAGTCAGGCTGTTCAAAAGCCATCATCTCCTGTGCGTCGCTCATCATACCAGCAACAACCATCTCAGGACCAGAAAGTCGAAAAGTAATACTAGACTCCACTGCTTCGCGCATCTGCGCTTCAGTGCAACCGTACATCGAAACTTCGCGGATTTCTTGGGTAGTAAGGCCTTGGAATGCTGTTCTCATTTTTTAGCTCCTTGTTAATTACTATACCGCTATTATAGTGGAATTAGGAATTAATGTCAACCAAAAGTTCAAGCTCAGCCCAGGCTTCTTCAAAGGTGTCAAAGCCGCAAGCGTCGTAATCTGTTGCAAAATATACAACACAAAAAGGACCGTTCCCAGGGCTTGCTTCTCTGTCCACGCTGACATAGCCCACGTCGGGTATTGCTTTAATTATACGCTCTGACATTTTGCGCTCCTTATTAGTTACTATACCGCTATTATAACCAATTTGGAGGTTAATGTCAACCAGATTCTTTATTGCTAGGCTAACAACTAAGTTGCTTAATTGTTAACTGATTCCTTTTTAATTGCAAAGCGATAAAGTGCATCACATTCAGTAATAAACTGTTCGCCAACATCTAGACTCACATAATCCACACCCTGCATACCTTGCTCTGTGTAGGAAACATCCAGTATGGCATCAGGACTGAAACCAAAAGTTTTTTCCATACAGGTCAGGAATGTGTGTTTCCAAAAAATATCAGAATAAATTAAGCCATCGCGATCAACGTTCCAATCTTTAGGATCAAAGTAGGCACGAAGTTCACCGTAGCTACTATCATCGCTAATACTAGCTAATACCACACGGTTGATTTTTACAGTTTTTTTTGTCTCGGACCAATAACCTTTACCATCTGTTTTTGTTATAAAATTTACCCGGCGATCAAATTTCATATATACTCCTGTTTAATTTATTTTTAAAAGTGTTTAAATTTTACTCTTTAATAGCTGCCAGGCGTTCTTTAATTTCCAGATAAAAAGTATGGTACTTGGCGATACGGGCAATGTCTTTTTCTGTTACGCCCTTGAGGCGGCGGATATCGCTGTTGTGTCTAAGGTCTGCTGATTTGACACGCATAGCATCTTTGTTTGCGAATATTCTTTCCTTGTACTCATCTAGAGTTTCCCCAGGAACTTTGGTAAGTGCCCTTACACCAGCAATGACTCTTTCTGTCATACCAGCTTCACGAAGGTCTGTGTAGGTGGTGCTGGTGTCTTCCACTACATCGTGCATAAGTGCCATTGCCATTAATTCTTCGTCATCGCTTTTTAGATAGTGCATAACTTTAAGCGGATGCAGAATGTATGGTGCGCCACCTTTATCAAAATGTCCGTGATGGGCATTAGTGGCAATTAGTAGTGCTTTATCTAACAATTCGCCTCGTTTCATTTTAGGCTCCTTCTTCACTGTAATTACAGTCTAGCAAAAAGGCACCATTTTGTCAACTATGTCCTGAGCCGTCTTTATGGGCAAAGTAACCCCAGATAACTATTAACAAAAATATAACAAATATCCAGATCATTTGTTGCTCCTATAGCAAGAAGTATTTTACTAGAGGTAATACTGTATAAATTGCTAACAGAGTTGCATTAATTACAATTAAACTCCATTCACGCCAGATAATACTTACAGCCAGCCAGGCCACGCTGCCTATACTAAGCAAAATGGGACTGGCGGGGTAGATATTCAGTGCCGTACATACTGCGCCCACAATAGTAATAAATGTTGCAAACCATTTAAGATAAAATACTATGTTGTTTTTCATATAACCTTTTTCTAATTTAATACCAGTAGTCTACAGTTTTTGGTAGAAAAAGTCAAGTAATATTACCAGTTTACTGCCTAAATTGCAGATTTGTAATTAAACGGTAATATGCCTGTGTTTAAATATTTTTGTGCAATGCACATTAAATGGAGATTATATATGAAAAAGTTTTTATTGGTATTGTTTTCCTCACTAGCTATATCCGCTGAGGCAGCAGACCTAACTGGAGCAGGTGCTACCTTTCCCTATCCAATATATTCTAAATGGGCCGAGGCTTATAAAGCTTCAACTGGTATTGGATTAAATTATCAATCAATTGGTTCAGGTGGCGGTATTCGTCAAATCAAAGCCAAGACAGTTGATTTTGGTGCCAGTGATATGCCACTAAAGCCTGAGGAATTAGATAAAGAAGGACTTGTACAGTTCCCTGCCATCATAGGAGGCGTAGTGCCTGTGTTTAATCTAGATGGAGTACAACCTGGACAACTTAAACTAACCAGCGATGTCATTGCTAATATACATCTAGGTAAGATTACAAAATGGAATGACAAAGCAATTGCTGATTTGAATCCTGGTGTTAATCTACCTGCAATCAATATTACAGTTATTCATCGTGCAGATGGATCGGGCACAACATTTATTTGGACAAACTATCTAAGTAAAGTTAATGCCGAATTTCAAAAGGCCATTGGTGAGGGCACCGCAGTTAAATGGCCAGTGGGCGTAGGCGGCAAAGGTAACGAAGGCGTGGCAGCTAACGTTCAACGTGTTAAAGGTTCGTTTGGTTATGTTGAATATGCCTTTGCTAAAAAAAATAAAATTGCCTATGCACAATTAAAAAATCGTGATGGTAATTTTGTACAACCAGATGATAGTACATTTAAAGCGGCAGCAGCTAATGCAGACTGGGCTAATGCTCCAGGAATGTATTTGTTGCTAACAGATCAAAAAGGTAAGGATGCTTGGCCAGCTACAGGTGCAAGTTTTATTTTAATGCACAAGCAACAAACTGATGCACTAACAGGTCGTGCAATTCTTAAATTCTTTGACTGGAGTTATAAGAACGGTGCTAAGATGAGTGAAGAGCTAGAGTATGTTCACTTGCCACAGTCAGTTATCAAGTTAGTACAGGATAACTGGAAAAAGGATCTTAAAGGTCCAGACAATACAACAATTTGGAAATAAGGAAAAAAATGAAAAAATTAACAACACTAGCTCTGGCCTTTAGTCTTGCATTTTGTGTACCAGCCTATGCAGACGATTACCTTGATACTTTAAAAATTTTAAAGGACAAAGGTATATTGACGCAGAGTGAATATGACAGTAAAGTACAAGCTCACGAAGAACGAGCAGAAAACCGTAAGTTCATAGAACAAAGAATAGACAAGGATGTCAGCGAATCAAACAAATATAGAATCGCAAGAGTCAACGACGGCGCAGTCACAGAAAACGGAATCGGTCTCAAAAGCAAAGATGGCAACAATACCATTCAGCTTACAGGTCGACTACATATGGACTATCGTCAATACTCCCCGACTTACGGTGCAGGTCAAACCACGGATTCGTATCAGGACCTAGCAGAAATGCGCCGCGCACGTTTTGGAGTGCGTGGACAATTTGCCAAAGACTTCAAATACGAACTAGTTGGTAACTTTGGTAACGATGTAGGTGCAGCTAGTTCGTCAACTAATATGGACGTAGCCTGGGTCAACTATGCTGCTAATCCAGAACTACAATACCAATTTGGTTTGTTCAAGATGCCATTCAGTCTTGAACAACTACAAAGTTCTAACAACATTGATATGATGGAACGCAGCCTAGTTGGTCAAGCGGAAGGCGAACTAATTCCCGCAAAAGAAACTGGATTTATGCTACACGGTGTACCAAAAACTGGATTAACTTACGCTCTAGCAGTAAGTCGTGGTCGTGGCAACAAAGATGCTGTATCAGATGGTCTAGACTATATTGGTCGTGTTACTACTAACATTGCTGATCTTACTGGCAGTAAGACGTATGTTGCTCATTTGGGTGCTGCTTACAGTACAGGTGAGATAAAAGGTGGTGTAACACCTGCTAGTGCTAGGACAGAATCACGCTCACAAAATGCCTGGTTTACTGGTCCAGCACTCGGTGGCATCACTACAAGAACACGTCAAGGTCTAGAAGCTGCATTTGCCTATAACGCATTCAAAGTACAAGCAGAACAATTTAATTTTAAATATGATCCTACAACAGGTGCAGATAAGGAAATTAAAGGTTACTATGTATTGGCTGTGTACAACCTGACAGGCGAAGGTTATAACTACAAGGATGGAGTGTTCGGTGCAGTTAAACCCAACAATCCTCTAGACAAAGGTGGTCGCGGTGCCTGGCAAATAGGTGTACGTTTAAGCGAGTTTGATGCTAGCGACATCACCGTAGCTACAGGTAAATCAAATCGTGCTACAGCTATTACCTACGGTCTAACTTGGTTCGCTACTGATAATATGAGATTTATGCTTAACTATGTTGACACGCAGTTTGATCAACTTGTAGGCTCTGCAGGTGGTCGAGTAACTGGTGATCGAGCCATAATGTTTAGAAGTCAATTGAACTTCTAATTAAAAAAGCTCCGAAAGGGGCTTTTTTATTGACTATGTAATGGATTTGTAATTTGGTAAACCTTAAATATTTGTATGAACAAAACTTATCGTAGTATTTTTATTAGTGATGTTCACCTAGGTACTAAAGATTGTAAAGCTGAAGCACTCAATAATTTTTTGAAACATAACACCTGTGAAACTCTTTATCTAGTAGGTGACATTATAGATGCTTGGAAAATCAAGCAAAACAAATGGCGTTGGAAACAAAGCCACACCAACGTTGTTCGACGTATTTTAGGTCACGCAAAGCGTGACACAAGAGTTGTGTATATAATTGGTAACCACGATGAATTTTTAAGACCCTTTTTGCAGTATAATTTAAATTTTGGAATGGTGGAATTACATAATCAATTTGAACATATTGGTGTTGATGGGAAGCATTATCTAGTTACACACGGCGACCTATTTGATGGTATTACTAGACTAGCCCCCTGGTTAACTTTATTGGGAGATCGTGCATATGATTGTGTATTGGGACTTAATTCACGATTCAACTGGATACGTCATCGCCTTGGTTTTGGTTATTGGAGTCTTAGTCTATATCTTAAAGGAAGAGTTAAGAAAGCGGTAGACTTTATATTTCAATTTGAAAAGAATCTAGCCGCATACTGTAAAAAACGTGGATTTGATGGTGTTATATGTGGGCACATACATCACGCAGAGATCAAGAACATAGACGGTGTTGTGTATATGAATGACGGTGACTGGGTGGAATCAATGACTGCTCTAGTAGAACATCACAATGGCACTTGGGAAATAGTAACTTGGACACAGGAGCAAGATGATGTGGTTGATGATATTGATAGCGGTACACGTAAACGATCCAAAGGACGTTCCCGCAAAACTAACTCTGGAATTTCCTGATCAGACAACGTGCGAACAAAGTTTAAAATCAATGAGTTATTGGGTAAAGTTTGAATCATTTAAAATTGACGGAAAGTGTTTTAAAAATGAGATTAAAAGATAAAATTACAATTGTGATTCCCTGTTATAACGAGGAAAAGTATATCGGGCATCTACTTAACGATCTTAGAAAACAGGAAATAGGTTCAACTAGAATTATTATTGCTGATTACTCTACTGATAATACAAGACAGATTATACAAAATAACAGTTTCTTTTTAAACATTGAAATTATTGATGGTGGGCCTGTTTCTGTAGCAAGAAATAATGGAGCAAGACTAGTAAACACACCCTATATATTATTTATTGACTCGGATGTGAGATTTTTCGATAATTATGCTATTCGTGACGCAGTAGAACAACTAGAAAATAATAATTTAGATTTAGTTGGATTAAAAATTAGATGTTATGACGATGATGTAAGAGCAGCTATTGGATTTATGATTTTTAATGGTATTAATGACGTTTTAAAATATTTTAGTCCTTTTGCTGTGGGTGCATTTATGTTGACCCGTAGAGACAAGTTTGAAGAATATGGAGGGTTCCCTGAGAAATTTGCCACTTCAGAAGATTTCTTCTTGTCAAGAATGTATCATCCTAAGAAGTTTAAAATTGTTGATCATTATTTTGGACAGGATTCCCGTAGGTTTAAAAAGATGGGATACCTAGGTATGGCTTGGTATTTGATTAAAAATTTTATAAATCGTAATAACACAAAGTATTGGGATAACAATAATTCTAAATATTGGAGTTGAAATCGGGTGTGTTGATAGAGCGCCGCTGGAACTCGTAACCAGCAAAAAGCCCCTTGCGGGGCTTAATTTTTTATTAACGATTTGCGATGTACATTGTGATTTCGAAACCAAAACGCATATCTTGTGCTGCTGGTGTTGTCCAAGCCATTTTCATTCTCCTTGATAAAAATTGACATACTGTCTCTGTATGTATCCCAATTATAACTAAAAATTCCCAAGATTCATATCCAGTGAATCATTATTTTATACTAAGTGATTTCATTAGCATATGATCCAAAAGTTCTTAACACTAGTTTTAGAACTATAAATATTTCTACCTAGAATCTAACATAGGTGATCAATGAACCGATATGACGAACTCGAAAAACTAATTAAAAAATTTACTAGATCAATACCCGACACTGAAGAATATACTAAAAGACTTGAAGAAGAACTAGAGATAATAGCTAAACTGGGATTTGCCAAACATTTTTTACGTGTAAGAGAAATACTAGACCTAACACAAGACATACCACATATAACTCGTGGCTCAGCAGGCAGCAGTTTAATCTGTTACGTGATGGGCATCAGTGATGTAGATCCCATAAAAGAACGTATACCCCTTTCACGTTTTATGAATCCCAAGAGGGACGATCTACCCGACATTGATCTTGACTTTCCGCATTATCAACAAGAAACTGTAATGAACAGAATCTTCCGCCGCTGGCCCGGTCAGAGTGCCCGTGTAAGTAACTATGTCACCTACAAAGAAAAATCAGCAAGACGCGAAGCTGCCAAACGCTACGGCGCCAAGGGTAAACTCAAACGTAATTTTAAACTATCAGACGTTGTGGCAGAAGAATACGTTGATGAAGCAGAACGTCTAGCAGATAAACTACTAGGCAAAAAACGATGTATCTCTAAACACTGTGGCGGCATACTGATATTTGATCGTAGTGTACCTAAAAGTTTAATCAACGGTGAGAATCAGATACTACTAGACAAATATGAGATAGAAGATCTTGAGCATTTTAAAATAGACATATTATCCAACCGTGGACTTAGTCAGCTCTGGGAAATAGAGCAACGTGACCTCTTGGATTATCCTGAAACAGATGACAAAACCTCAGCTCTATTAAGTCGTGGAGACATACTGGGTGTTACGCAGGCAGAAAGTCCTGCTATGAAAAGATTATTTAGAGCCATACGTCCCACTAGTCGTGCCGACTGCGTATTGGCCACAGCACTAATAAGACCAGTGGCCACACAAGGCCGCCGCCGAGCCAGTGCCTTCCAGGACTGGACAAAAGATAACCTATCAGAAACTATTGTCTTTGAAGATGATGCCATTGAACTAATAGGACAGATACTAGGTTGTGATCAGTATGAAGCTGATATGTGGCGTCGTGCATTTGCAAAAAAGAATGAAGAAAAAATGTTTGAGTTTATGCAGTTAGTGGGTGATCATCCAAGACGAGATGATGTACTACTAGCACTACGAGAACTCAGTCACTTCGGACTTTGCCGAGCACACGCCATAAATCTAGGCAGACTTATCTGGGCCTTGGCCTACCAAAAAGCTCATAACCCAGAAAAGTTTTGGCAAGCTGCACTCAAACACTGCCAGGGTAGTTACGCACACTGGGTCTACTGGCAGGAAGCCAAATTAGCTGGCGCAGTTCCCTCATTGGGAGAAGGTGGCGAGGTAAGTGATCTCATTGAACAGGGACGTTGGCGTTCTTCAAGATTTATACCAGCCTGTCAGGAAATACGCAAGCCCGGCCAGGTGGAGTTTTGTGGTCTAGTGGCTAACTATCGTGTGTTTAAATCAGGAGCGAAAGATTATATAACCTTTGTCACACTGGGTACTGGTAATGGCCGTTACCTAGATGTTGTGCTACCACACGCGGCAAGTTTTCAAGATCATCCAGTTTTGTGGGGATTCGGTAAACTTGGCTACAAAAACAACACAGAATATGTTACAGTGTTTAAATCTAAAAAATTAAAATTAATCGACATAGCACACATACAATGAAATCAAGAATACACTTACATTCACACCAAGGACCAGGTACACGAGGTTATATTGTAGCAGAACGATCCGCACTAAGATCCCTGGCTAGACATCTAGAAGATGCCGCCCAGGGTCTAGCGGGACTAGAAACCGTCCGATGCTACAGTTCAGATGGACACGAATACGAACTAGTTATAGTCTGTGACGTCAGCGAAGAAGAATGGCAAACCTTACCAGTACCTAGCGACAGTAAATCTGATCCTAGTAAAATTGCCATTGTTCAAACATATGATGAACTACGTCAGTCATCTAGTTCGTCTTCGTAATCTTCATCTTCTTGTATCCACTGACCTTTTTCGTCATAGGCTTTATAGTAGCCTTCATTAGGACTAAGAATTCTAAATTTGGTTGCATACTTTAAACCTAACATAGTCTGATCGTGTTCGTGCAGGATATCACAGATAGTCCAGGACGTACCACAACCACCAGATACAAACTTAAATTCAGTATGCTCAAACTCATTGTCTTTTAATGCTTTATGAACTTCACCGTTATTATAGAAAAGAATCCTAAAGATTAATCTTGGGTGAGGTAATTTTTTATCTAATAGCCCAAGTTTTGTAATCGTAGCACAGTTATCATCGTCGATGATTAACTTACAATTTTTAAACTTTAAACTACCTTTGGTATGGGAATTATCTGGAGTTTCCTTGGTACTCCAGGGAACTTCTGCGGTTACGTGATTAACGTAAAAGGTTACACCGTGACTTTTAACTACCCACATAGGGATGGTGTCGTCCTCTAGGTGTCGTTTGTTGAAGTGAAATACTATATCTTTACATTGGTAAGCTATCTAGGCCATTGTTATTCTCCTATTCTTTAAAAATGTCTAACTTTAATTCTAATGCTTCGCCTAACCATCTTGCGCCCTCAGTATGATCACGTAAATCGTCATTAATACTTTCGTGCAACAATACGGTATTAGTCGTCCTATGGTTTCTAAGAAACTGTTCAACTAATTCTTTATTACTACTATTATATACAATTTGATACATTGGCAATGGATGCGGCCCAATAGGCCAATCCCAAACTCTACCCATCACACATCCTGATTCTTCGAGATAATTTCTAAAAGAAATAGCACGAGCTCTTTCTTGATCATTTCTCCAATAAATATGTGCGTGGTACTCCAACTACATTCCTTTTTTAAATTTAGAGCACATTAGCTCAAATTCAAACTGTTTGTTTTGCACCTGACTATAACTAGCTTTGGGATTACGATCACGATATTCTTGTTTTTGTTGCTCGATGCAATCTGCATATTTGTCTGCACAGCCAGCCAGGGCGAAAACCATTATAACATAACGCATAATAGTTACTCCTTTAACTACTGGGTATTTATTCCCCGTCCCATTTCATCTTGATAAATTCCTTGCTGGATACTGGCTTTTTAGGAGTAGTGCTAGATTCAAAGAAAACTTGGTAGCCATCGAATTCACCGGACTTATAAAGAGCAGCTATTTCAATTACTTTTTTTCCAGTGTGGGCTTCTGCTTCTTTAATAACCATTTCTTTTACAACCTCAGGACTGAGTAGGGCACTCATTGCTATTTCAAAATTATATGTTTGTTTTTTCATATTGTTTATTATACATAACAATGAGTGTAAATCAAGAATTATGGTGATATTTAACTATTTAAAACCTTGGCAACTGAGTTGATTACTGCGGCAATACGTCCAATGTCACGAAGTTGTTCTACTGTGTAGCCTTCCTTCTTGAGTGTGTCGTAGTGTGCCTTAACACAGAAATGACACTTGCCCACAATACTTGCAGCGAGGCTATAGGCTTCAAATCTTGCCTTGGTAGTGCCACCGTGACTGGCAATTGCATTCATACGTAGTTGCGCTGGTAGACCTTTTAAATTTTCATCTTCAGCCATTTCAACATAGGGATACCAGACATTGTTCTGTGCCATAATTGCCGCTGCTGTCAGTGCGGCGTCTCGTTCAAGGGCATCTTCCATATTTGACTGTATAAACGTAACGAGTTTTCCATTACCGGTCGCCATTGCGGCTGCAAGAGCGCATCCATTAGCTTCGGTAATATCAAGACTGCTACGAGTAATAACAGCATCGATATTAAGTTTTGTATCTTTGGCATACTCAGGCAAACTTTCTTTAATTTGATTTATCCAACTCATTTTTCTTTTCCTTTTCTTTTTGTTTTAGATCTGTATCAGTATCTTGTTTTTTAAAAATTGCGTCCCATCGTTGATCAAAAGTTTTCTGATCCACACTGTAGGGTCTAGGTTTACTTCCCTTGCTCATTGTTTGTTACTCCTACAACTGGGGCAATGATAATTTTTTAAATAGTCAAAATATTCTCTATAACTCATTTAGTAAGTACTCCTAGTTGTCTATAACCACGATAGGTGGGGTGTACCTTATCAGGGGAAAGTTCAGGAATATTGACAAAAGTATCCCCAAAGTGTCTAGCAATTTTTCTAACTAGTTCTTGTTTTTCTGGTTTAATTGCAGGTACTATCCAGTAAACGTGATCGGAATTTACGTGCGTTCTTAATGCTACTAATTCAATTTCAGTGTTAAGGTTGCGGTAGTCGTTACTGCCTAGACTTATAATTGTACTACGGGCAGGTACGATTTTCTTAACATACTTGTCGTTCCAGTCACTGCTGTTGATACCACTTTGCACAAAGGCAGCACATTCCCTTCTTACATCACTTATACCCTTGGCAATGCTGTCTCCTAGAATAAGACATTCTAACATAACAACCTCAAATTAAAATAGTAGCAATTAATGCCAGTACTAAAAAAACTATTATAAATGTACCCGATCTATCCCGTCTGGTGGGAATTTCCACAGCATTGGGCATTGGTAGGTTACTGATGCGTCCACGCATTTTCTTTATTAAAGTTTGTATTAATACTGGCTTCATAGTTTACCTTACAGTGTTTCGCCGCCAACTGTGCGATTGCAGGCACATAGTTCGCCGGTCTGTAGTGCATCAAGAACACGAAGTGTTTCTTCTGGGCTACGGCCCACGTTCAAGTTATTGACAGTAACGTGCTGGATAACGTTGTCGGGATCAACAATAAATGTGGCACGTAGAGCTGCACCTGCTGGTGCATAGAATACACCTAGTTGCTCGATTAGGCTTAACTCACCACGCTGTGTGTCAGCAAACTGAATGTGTTTGATCTTTTTTAGATCTTCTTGTGCTGCTTGCCAGGCTAGTTTACAGAACTCATTGTCTGTACTACCTGTTAGCAATACTGCGTCACGGTCAGCAAAGTCCTGGAATAGTTTATCGTATGCTACGATTTCAGTTGGGCATACGAAAGTAAAATCTTTTGGATAGTAAACAATTACTTTCCACTTGCCGGCAAATGATTCATCAGTGATGGTAAAGAAATCATCTCGACCGGGATTAACGCCAGTTACTGCAAACTTCTCAATTTTATGTCCTACGGTTTTCATTAAGTTTCTCCTTATGTAAAAATTAATCGATAAAATATTATACTTTTATTTAACCTATAAATCAAGCATTTTCAATAGGTTTTCCATTTTATTTTTTAATGGACTTTATAGAATCTTTTTATTAAAAACTACGCCTATAAATATCTCTATGATAGAATTTAGTAATATAACAAGTGTTCATCTAGAACTTTCTAGTTTTTGCAATGCACGTTGTCCTGGTTGTCCTAGAAATTTTGGTGGATATCCCTACAATGGCGGTTATCCTGAAACCAATCTCACACTAGAGCAAACCAAAAAAATTTTTACTCCACTGTTTCTTAATCAATTGAACCATATCCAAATAAGCGGTAACTTTGGTGATATGATAATGAATCCCGAAACACCAGAAATAGTGGAATATTTTTTAAGCATCAATCCCAGACTCTATATTGTGTGTAGCACCAACGGCAGTGGTCGCGATAGAGAATTCTGGCAGCGTCTGGGACGACTTAAAATTACTGTAGAATTCTGTCTCGATGGACTGGAAGATACACATCATCTCTATCGCCAAAACACCAGCTGGCGTCAGATTATAAAAAATGCTGACATATTTAGAGCCAGTGGTGGCACAGCAGTTTGGAAACTTACTGTCTTTTCACATAACAAACATCAAATAGATCAATGTGAACAACTCGCTCATCAACACGGCTTTAAATTTATTACTCGTCCCAGCTACGGTTCAAATATGCCTACCTACGATAAAGAAGGTAAACTATTACACGTGGTTGACAATTTCAATAATGAAGATCATACCAATACACTAGAAAATTTTAAGTATAATGTTAAAAACAACATACCTGTAAGAGATGCCGAATTATATGTTAAACCCAGGGACAAAATAGTATGTGATACTGTACAACATAGTGGTATCTTCATAGCAGCCAATGGCGAAGTCTATCCCTGTTGTTATACTGGCAGCTTCCCTAAAACGTTTGGTAAAAATCTCTGGCACGAAAAAATTAACAAACAGATAGCGGCACTAGCCACGGAAAACGATGCAACAGTCTATCCCACGGAACACACTGTTAAATGGTTCCATAAAGTTCAAGAATCTTGGTCTCAACCTACCTATGCGCAAGGTAGAATGATGATCTGCGACAAATACTGCGGAAAAGATGTATAACTGTGTTGTTCCCATCACTTCCTCACAGCCTAACGACTCCACCTGCCGGGTTTTTGCATTCGGTGCGAAATTTCTTTCGCCGTGCCACCTTCTTCGAGTCAAAGGATTTATGCACCCAACCTCAGACAACCAATCCGAACCACATTTCACATAAGTGGTCACCGTTCGCTCTTGATTAAGTGTAGCGACATCACTGAGAACTCATTAAAATGCCGCGTAGTAGTTGTATTTTTTCTCTTTGACTTTGGTAAGCGTTAGTACACTGCCCTTTTCGTCAGTAAACACAAATCGACCCTGATTGGGATCAATTTTAAGTAGATTAGTATGACTAAATCGAACACGTTCCCAGTCCCATTCGTCATTTTCCATATCCACAACCTTGTAGTCTAGTTGTATATTGTTCTGCAGAGGGTTGCCGTGCCAGGTGGTTGATTCTAGTTTTTCAGCGTCAATCTCTTCACCAGCTACCTGTAGTTTGACACTGTAATTATTACCACTGTCAAATTCAGGTTTAATGTTGAGCATACGCAGGGCAGTCTGAGGATCTTCACCATAACGGTTAACTTCTTCTACTAAAGCCTTGAGCATATCAAAATTAAATTCGTTGAATAAACTAGCAATGTCACAGATGTTTTCTATATGTGATTTATCTTTCAGGTTGTCCTGGCAGTACTCTCGAATAAATTCTGTTTCTAATCCACGGAAGTCCAGCATATAGTAGATGCGTCCTGGACGATTGCGCATATGATGATCAATACGCCACTTATCATTACAGGTAAGGATAAACAGCTTCTTGGTATGGAACACACCATCTAGTAGAGTGAGAATATGTTGCTGCTTGTCGCTGTCATAGACTTTCTCAAATTCGTCAAACAGGATAACACAGGGCTGCTCAATACTTTGGATGAAACTATTAAACCCATCACCAGCAAAGTCAGTGTTAACCACAATAGTGGGCACATCTGCTTCAGCAGCACGTACACAAACTGTCTTGGCTAGTAGGGTTTTTCCGCTGCCTTTTTCGCCAGTTAACAACACACCAGTGGTGTTGGGTCTTTTAAGGAAGGTGTCTAGAATGCGTTCTGCATTACGATTGTTATCGCCGTAGCTACGTGCCGCAAGTTCAAAATTATCTATAGACTCAAGATAGAACATATTGCGTAGGTCGTCATACTTGACCACGTAGGTCGCGGTGGGTAGACTCTCGTGCAGATCCAGTGCTTCACGACTAGACACTCTAAAGGTATTACCAGATTTTAGAAAATAGCTCATTGGTTATTTGTAAATTAGTTGATAGCCTAGTATAACTTAAAATATCCCCACTGTCAAATAATTTGAAAAGGTTAGGTCTAATTAAGACAAAGATGGAGGGTATCTATCAAATCTTAGAGTTGCGAAAACCCTTAATTTATTGCAGTTAACCTCAGCCCTATGTGGAATACCAGAATTCTGCCAGCTAAAATTAGTACTTTCGACTCTAGCCATTTCTAATTCGGGTATAATTTCAAAATAGGGAACACTGCTAGTTGTAACGCTAGTATTAAGATAGTGCCATTCCCCATCTTCTGGATTACCAAGCATACTGTCTGATTGTAGGCAATCTAGAACTTTAGGTAATTTAAGTGGTGGCGGATCTTTATACCAAACTGTATAACTTTTTTCACAATTTATAACAGGGAGACCTAGCACTATAGGGCAAGCACCTAGATCGATATGCAAAGGAGTATAACTACCTGGTGGAACTGCCATAAAACCTATCCCAGTTGTTATTTTATCTATTTCTTTATCTTTTAAAAATAAACATAATGTGGGACATCTTTCCCTAATATAATTGTCATAAGCATTATAAAAAAATCTACAAGTTGTAATATTTAAATTTAACACAAATTTATCCAAACATTTTTTAATTCTTTTTGAATCTTATTTTTTACGTTGTTTTCAACAGCGCAGCCCAAATAAGTCCAGCTATAATCTTTGTATGGCATATATTAATCCCCCAGATCTATACCTGTGTTTTTAAAAAATATTTCTCTAGGTAAAGGAGTAAATCTCAAGGTGGCCATTAATCTAAACTCTAGATGTTGCACCTCGGGTCTATGTGGTATAGATCCATTTATCCAGAGTGGTTGATTACTGTCTACTCTATCTATTTCCTTTTTACGATCAAGTTTAAAATAGGGAATATTTGCTGCTGCTTTTAATCTTTCTGTTGTGGCATTTGTTCTGTGACCTTTATACAAAATTGTATCTTCTTCTACGTAGGAATTAACGGAGGTGCAGGTTATCTGTTCTACATCATTATACCAGACGGTGTAGGAATTACTACAATTTATCACAGGAAAATTAAGTACATAATTATACCCCTGGTCAATATGTATGGGAGTCATTTTTCCCGGAGGAACAGCAAAATATCCAGTACCAGTACAAAATTCATAGAGACGTAAACGTCTAAGTTCAACACACAAAGTTTTACAAATACGTTGAAAAATATCGTCAAAAGGTGCAAAATAAAAACGAGATTTTAAAACAGCGGTATCCTCTCTTAAAAAGTCCCAGAGGTACCTTAACTCACGATAGATAATTGGTAGCTTTTCCTTATCAACTAAAGTGTGTCGATAGGTCCAATTTACTTCATAGTGACTCATTTAATTAGCCTATTTACAAAGGCCAATAAAAGTTTATGATGATATTTGTTGTGCCAGTGTCTGGGTAGCCAGCTATAGTCATCATACCAACTTTGCTCACTCTCGGGATGACATCCTATTACACCTACATTACCCTGTATAAGTGCCATTGGGTCACCATTGGGGTAGGTAGCCCAAATTTCACTGTTTACAACACCTGGTCCAGAGAAGGCGCAGCCATCGTAAAAATACATTTTTAGATTTTCGCCACGCCAGCGAACTGGTTGAGCCTTGGCGTGTGGCCTACGAGTATCTGCATTCGGGCGTTTTATATATTGATGCACTTCTATGTCCTTGAGGATATTAAAATAGTAACTATCAGCCCAGTAGGCCCCCATACATATTCCCAAATACTTACCCTTGCGATTTAAATAGCTTTGTATGAGATCAATATGGTAGTCCATTAACCAGTCCCAGCTATCACTGTCACCAACACCCCCGGGCACACAGAAAAGATCTACGTCGTCAAAAAAATCATCGTCTACTTCGTGGCGTGTGAAAATTTTGAACTTATAATCGTTACCCAGAGCACTTAGGATACCATTCACACTCTCTATACAGCATCGTGGTTGATGTACAAATAATGCTACTGTTTTTTTCATTTAGGTCTGGGCATTTGTTACAGTATTTATTCAAAAAGAAAGGGCCTTGCGGCCCTGTCTGGTATTTTGGGTAATAAGGCATACCTGCCCCAGAGATTAGGCTGCTAGAGCGAAAACCTCGTCGTTAGCTGCGTTTGCAGTTACTAGTTTTGCTTCTTTTACGGAGATCGCCTACCGTGTTGTCAATATCCTTACTCATTGCCCTGTCGAAACCAATTCACCCCCGGCAAGAACATACTAATATAATATGCTCTTGGTGGAGGTGGGGGCATCGAAGCCCCGTCCAAGACACTTTTCATTCAATCTCTTTCCTTGCGGAGTTTACAACAATATTACTATTTAATGATTCTACGCTTTTCTAAACTTAATTCAAATATCTTTGGGTCATCTGGTTTAAGATAGTAATTCTTTTCACCATCATTATACCAATGTCTTCCATAAGCATTGTTATTTTTGTTTTTGCGTCTATCTGCCCACTCAGTTGTTGTTATCCAACCTGCTGGAATTTGGTCTTTACTATACTTTTTTCGTGATGACTTGTCAACGGCATTTTCTTCTACACACCAAACTTTACCAAACTGTGAATTGTTTTCTTTTTGCTGGTGTTGTTTTTCAGCGAATGTTTTCTTTCTCTTTTCCATTGCTGATTCTGTGTTGGCTTTTTCTGTTGCCTTCATTTGTTGTATTTTGTTATTAGCAAAGTTGCTTTCAGTGCGAATTCCAGTAAAAGGATTCGGATATAGTTGGTGCCTTAATTTACCTGCTTCACTTTGTCTTATTCGCACTAATTCTTCTTTTGGGCTTAATTTTGCCAATCCTTGCCACGCAACATAATCTTGCCAACGACCATATTCTTCATATAACTTGCGATGTGCTTCTGCGTGGTCTGCTATAGACAATTCTACTAAATTACTTGGATCGTCAGTGCCGCCTGCGTGTTTTGGTATAATGTGATGTTTGTGGCTCATACAAGTATTTATACCTGTCGAACCAAAGTCCAGGATTATTTTCGGTACAGGTGCTCTACTTTTTCTATCGCTTCCGGGGTAGTTTCTTCAAGTTGTTCTTCCGCTACACCTTGCTTCATATCAACTACTGCTGCTCTTTTTGCGGTGTCATTGTGTTCTCGGGCCACATATTGCTGTGCTATAATTATGGCAACCTCTTCGTTTTTAGCCTCAACCCAAACAGAATATGACCTCTTCTCTCCTTTGACGACTACCTTATATTTGTGTGTTTCCGAGCCTTCCGTTACACCTGGCTTTTTAAGTTGTCGGCTACGCTTTAGTTCTTGCTGTTTCTTTTCTTTGGCTACTTGATTCCAATATTTTTCCTGTCGCCTTACCAGGTCTTGATCTACCGGGCGACCTGCGAAATCTGTGCTTTCCTCTACACTTTTTTGGAGGTTTTCAATTAAATTGATATAGTCACGAAAAGATTTATTAGTCATTTTAGACTCCTATAGCAGTATTTATCCCAAAAAATACACTATTCAACTCCAAAATGTTGTTTAATCATTTTTGCTGCAATTTCTCTACCTGCTGCTTGGTGCCCTGCTATATCAGCAGTAAAAATCATACCGTCACTTTTATATACTGCTACATTCATACATTCCCGAACAATCAACTCGGCGAACTTTGTCCAATCTTCAAGGGTTCTTGATCCAATATGAGGATAACATTTATCGTTATGAAATTGTCCGTTACCAGACTGGACAATAAGTTCTTGAATTCGTTCGTTCACTATTCAACTCCAATTAGTTAATGTACAAACATTATAGCAAATACGGGATTTATTGTCAACCAAAACAAAAAGTTGTTAATTTAGCAACAAAACGGTGTCCTACCCTTGCGTCCAGAACACCTTTCATTCAACTTCATACAACAAT
>Ga0255147_1000226_pt1 | contig 20965 bp, 17 predicted proteins | sample Atl_Miss_RepA_8h_FD_183034 | JGI IMG/M metagenome (GOLD analysis project Ga0255147, IMG submission 183034) | Freshwater microbial communities from Altamaha River, Georgia, United States - Atl_Miss_RepA_8h | ecosystem: Environmental > Aquatic > Freshwater > River | place: USA: Georgia | collected... | reverse complement strand
CGTGGTGACGGTCAACAGCGTGGTCGTGTCGACGGTCAGCGTCGCGGTCGTGGCGACGGTCGGCCACGCGACAACGACCGTTCACTAGGTGGCGAACAAATTGAAGGTCGCCAAGCAGTGCGAGAATTGCTCATCGCGCAACGTCGACGCGTGCACGAGATTGTCATTGCTGACGACATCGAACGGAACCCCGTCATTGCGGAGATCACCGATTTGGCCGGTGCCCAACGGGTGGCGCTACGACGACTGCCGCGTCGTGACATCGACGAGATGGCACGCAGTGAAGCACCACAGGGCGTGATTGCGCGGGCAGAACCGCTTGCCGAGGTGTTGCTCGACGAAGTGCTCGTGCGTACCCAAGGTGATGGGTCAGAAGAGTTGTCTGTGGGTGGCGTCGCTGGGGATGCGGTGAGGGCCGCCGCTGCGGCTGGGTCTGGCGACAAACTCTTTCTCGTTGCTGTCGACGGCGTCACCGACCCCGGCAATCTCGGCGCAATCTTGCGTTCGTGTGAAGGAGCAGGTGTCGACGCGGTGATCTTGCCGCGACATCGTGCCGTGCACATCACACCGAGTGCCGCCAAGGCAGCCGCCGGCGCGATCGAATATCTCACGATGTGCGTCGTACCCGGGTTGCCGACGGCGATTCAACAGCTGCGCGATGCCAACGTGTGGGTTGTCGGACTTGATGATGCGGCCGACAAACCCTTGTTTGGTTTGGGTGACTTGGCGCGTGAGCATGTGTGCCTCGTGCTCGGTGCAGAGGGTCCGGGTTTGTCGCGGCTCGTGCGCGAGCGGTGTGATCTCATCGTGTCGATTCCGATGAGTGGCGCGTTGTCGTCGCTCAACGTGTCGGCTGCGGCAGCGCTCGCCACGTATGAAGTGGTGCGCGCCCGCACCGTGTAACACCGCTCACACTGTGTGACGCGTTTGCTGGGTGTTGAGCAGCCCGAACCGTGCGACGCAGTCGTACTGCGTAACATGAATTGTCGCCGTCACACGGCGTACGCCGAGGTAGCTCAGTGGCAGAGCAACCGCCTTGTAAGCGGTAGGTCGTGGGTTCAATCCCCACCCTCGGCTCGGGTCGTTCGCACGGTCACCGTTGCCGTTGTCAACAAGAGCAGCGTCAAGGCGAACAGGGTTCCGACGATTCCCAATGCTGGCTGCCACTGCGGAAAATAGAACACCTCAAGCACTTCGTCGCCGACGAGACCAACGGAGTATCGACGCAGAGCGGTGTATCCAGCCAACAGATGTGCGATGACCCATATGGCACCAATCGTGTAGCGCTGACCGTTGGTGAACCGGGCTCGGCGGGCAGCGAGCAGCGGGATTCCGACCAAGAGTGGTGTGAGGTGACGACCCTGTACGCCATAGCCCCGCAAGATGCGGTAATAGTTCAGGTCAATTGCGATGATTGCCACGACACAGAGTGCGATGAGGGCAATGGTTGCGAGACGAACCGACCTAGAGGCGTCACGCCAGCCCGTCGTGATGATCCACGACGACAACAACAAGATGGCGAGAGTTGCAAGTCGCGGAATCGGCACCTCGAGAGATCCGAGGTCACCAACTGCCTCTTGCAGAACACGAGTGATGTCGCCAAATGAGTGAGCGAGTTGTTCAACAAGGGCGACATCTGGCCCGAGATGTTCGGCCATTCGCGGGTCGACTCGCGGGTTGTAGATGGCGAGATACCAGAACGAGGCAAAGGCAATCGCGCCGAGATGCGCCGCAGAAATCCACAAATGCCTGCGAGCAAAGTCAAGCAATGCAGTGATACGTCCGCTCGCGATGGTGCACACGGCAACGATCGTGATGAAGTAGACCATCCCCAATGGTCGAGCAAGAATCACGATCAATCCGCTGAGCGAGAAACACCACAGCGCCCACATGTCGCGCCGCGCATCGCTCAATAAGCCAGGTAATGACAACCAGATTCCGATGGCACCAATGATCTCCAGGCCGCTCGTGTTGACAACCGACGCCAAATACACAACGGCCGGAACCGTGACGGCAAGCAGAGGCACGATCGTGAGTTTGCGGACGCGAAGCGAGGTAACGGCGAGTGCAAGGATGATTGCAGCAACAAGTGCGCTGATGATTCGTGCGAGAAACCAGGAAACGTTTGACGCACCAAGCAAGGTGGCAACCCCTGGTACGAGGTAGACGACCGGTGTGTAGAGCCCCATTGTGGTGAGTGCCTGGCCTCCGTCAGGTTGCCAGTCTTCGACCCGTAGGTCACACGCTGGAACAGTGGCTTGGGCCACAAAGCAGCGTTGCACCTCGTGTGAGCCGTCGAATTGTTTGTCAATGTCAACGTGCGACGACCAATAGGAGTACTCCATTCGGCCAGTGAGTTGCACGTCATCGACGAGACCCTGCACGTTGGCATCGCCGTTGACAGGGCGGCCGTCGACTGACAGATTCGTCGGTGTCGTCGCCTGAACGAGATTGTCAGAAAAAGGAAGTGTCGAAAGCGTGCCGTCGTTGAGTAGTGCAACAGCCGCGGCCGGTTCGCGACGTTCACTCGACACCAAGCTGAGGTCGAATCCGATTTTTGCGTCAACGGGCAACTGCAGCGCCGCATTCACATCCTCGCGCACGACGTTTGGGGCAGAGCGAGCAAGAACCGAGCCATCGCTATCGAGAAGAATCACCTCGGCGATAGTTGAGGTATCGGAATACGCCCAACCTTCGACTGCAATTCTCCAACCGTCGAGTGGTTCACCAATCCACTCACCGCGCACCACGGCTGCTGCCTTGACATAGTGAGATGCCTCGTCGGGGGCCGCGCCGAGCGGGGTCAGTTGTGACCACAGGGCAAAGAGGGAGAATGCCAAGACGAGGCTGACGGCGAACACCCGCAACGAATCGCGTGGCGAGTCGTTCATCGCTTTATCTTAGAGATGAGCGAAGTAGTCTGATTTCATGAGCCAAGAGCAACGTCGTCCGCGTCCCGCCCCTGAACCTCGTGCGGCGAATGTCAACTCGGTGTTGTCGATTGCCGTCGCCGTGTTGGCCGTATTGCTTGGGTTCTTCATCTTGCGTGACCTGCGCAACGACAACTCGGTCGCCGGCCCAGAAGAAGCGGCGGCACCTGTCGAAGAGACGCCCACTGAAACCACGGCCGACCCGTTGATTCCGGTCGAAACCACGGCCGCGCCAGTTGCGCTCACCGCGTTCAAGGTGCAGGTGGCAAACGCTTCGGGCGTGAGCGGTAGCGCTGGTCTCCTCACTACTGATCTGCAGGGCAAGGGCTACATCGTTCAGCCGGCCATCAATAAGTCGGAAGTGACGCCGCGCCAGACCGCGACGGTCGTCTATTACCTCTTGGGAAGCGAATCGGCGGCTGCACAAGTGGCTGGGGAACTCGGCGGTGTTGCGACTGCGCCGATGCCGACGCCGATTCCGACCGAGACCGGCAGTCTTGGTGAGGCAAGTGTGCTCATCTTGCTCGGCACCGATTTGGCGGGCAAGCCGCTTGCCATCATTGCGGGTGGTGTTGCAACTCAGCCAGTTGCGGTGACGACAACAACCACAGCCTGAAGCTCGCGGTGCTCCGCACCGCGTGAGTACAACGGCGAAATGGCGAGCTACTTTCCCTGCTCGCGTCGCAGCCAATGCTCACGTGCTTCGGCATATCGCTCGCGCACCTGAGTTGTCGCTTGTGCCTCGACAATCGTGCTGGGTGCATCGAGCGGCCACGTCGGCAAGTCGCCAGTAAGTGCCCATGCCGCTTGCCGGGCTGCACCGTCGGCGACGTATTCACTCGAAGGAGGCACTTCGACGGGTACTCCGAGCACCATCGGGGCAATCTGTTGCACGGCAGGTGAAGCCGCGGCACCGCCGACCAGGCGCACACGAGCAATTCGTGCCCCCTGTGCCGCGAGGGCGTCGAGTGCATCGGCGAGACCGCACAACACACCTTCAATTGCGGCGCGAGCAAGGTGTGCTGGGGTTGCGTTGTCGAGTGTCAGGCCGAGCACACCGCCGGTTGCGAGTGGCAAGTTCGGCGTGCGTTCACCAGAGAGATACGGAACAACGACAAGCCCGTCGGCCCCAGCAGGGGCCGAGAGTGCCAGTCGAGAGAGCGTCGAGTGATCGACACCCAAGAGCGCGCAGGTCGCATCGAGCACTCGGGCTGCATTGAGGGTGCAGACCAACGGCAGGAATGCTCCAGTGGCATCGGCGAAACCTGCGACAGATCCCGTGCGGTCTCGTGCGCTCACCTGACTGCGCACATATGCGGTGCCCGATGTGCCGAGTGAGACGACTGCATCGTCGCCCGCACCGATGCCGAGTGCTGCTGCCGCGTTGTCTCCTGCCCCCGCACCGATCGTGTGTGCACCCCACTCAACCCGATCTGACGGTTGCAAGACACGTGGGAGAAGTGCGTCATGCCCGAGTGCGCGAGTCAGCAGCTCACGGCGATAGTCGTTGATGGCTGCATCGAAGTATCCCGTACCCGATGCGTCAGATCGATCGGTGACGAGGTCGTGAAGATCGGTTGCGCCACGCAACCGCCACGTCAGCCAATCGTGTGGCAGACACACTGCGGCGATTCGTCGTGCATTCGCTGGTTCGTGTTCAGCGATCCAGCGCAGCTTGGTGACCGTGAATGATGCGACCGGCACCGAGCCCGTGGCGGCGACCCATGATTCGGCCCCAAGTTCGGCAACCAGGGCCGAGGCTGCATCAGCCGAGCGGGTGTCGTTCCACAACAGTGCCGGGCGCACCACCGCGCCCGAGTCGTCGAGGCACACCGCACCGTGTTGCTGACCGGCGATCGAGAGTGCTGCAACATCATCGATTCCTCCTGCTGCCCGAATGGCGCTGTGCAGAGCGGCTTCCCAGTGCGTTGGGTCAATCTCGGTGCCGTCAGGATGTTTTGCCGAGCCGTGCCGCACGAGCGCGCCGGTGTCGGCGTCGCGCACGACCACTTTGCATGACTGCGTGGAGGAGTCAACCCCCGCCACCAGTGTCACGTCAGCGGGCACCCATCAAGTGTTCGACTGCAAGTTGTTGCAGGCGAACGAAGCCGTAGCCCTTGGCGCCCGCGGCATCGACATCGAAGTTGGCGATTTGGTCGTTGGCGATGATGTCTGACCACTTCTCACCTGACGCCAAGGTCGGTGTCGAGAGTTCACCCACGCGTGCTGCGCGCAATGCGTCTTGCACTTCAGGGTCGGCACGAAATGCGGCGGCTCGCTCGCGCAGGAGACGATACATACGCATGTTGGCGGCAGCCGAGAACCACACGCCGTCGAGGTCTTCGGTGCGTGAGGGTTTGTAGTCGAAGTGGCGGGGTCCGTCATAGGCCGGTGCACCACCGACGCCGCCGAACTCAAGCAAGTCGACGAGGCTGAAGGCGTTGATCAAGTCACCATGGCCGAACACGAGATCTTGGTCATATTTGATGCCCCGCTGACCATTGAGGTCGATGTGGAACAACTTGCCCTGCCACATCGCTTGCGCGATGCCCGACGTGAAGTTGAGACCCGCCATCTGCTCGTGACCGACTTCGGGGTTGAGCCCGACAAGATGTGAGTGCTCGAGTTTTTCGATGAAGGCAATGGCGTGGCCAACCGTGGGCAGCAAGATGTCACCACGTGGCTCGTTGGGCTTCGGCTCAATCGCGAATCGCAGGTTGTACTTGCGTTCAATGACGAAAGAGGTGAGCGTATTCATCGCTTCGGCGTAGCGGTCGAGGGCAGCGCGCACATCTTTGGCGTGGTCATATTCGGCACCCTCGCGTCCGCCCCACAAGACGAACGTGCGCGCGCCGAGGTCGGCAGCGAGTTCGATGTTGCGCAGCACCTTGCGCAGTGCAAACCGTCGCACATCGCGATTGTTGCTCGTGAACCCGCCGTCTTTGAACACCGGATGAGAGAACAGGTTGGTCGTAATCATCGGCACGACGATGCCCGTCGCGGCAAGGCGCTGCTTGAACTTGGCAATCATTGCGTCGCGCTGTGTGGCGCTGCTGCCGAACGGCACGAGGTCGTCATCGTGAAACGTCACACCCCACGCGCCGATCTCTGCGAGTTTGTCGACGATGTGCAGCGGGTCGAGTGCCGGCCGCGTCGGGTCGCCGAACGGGTCACGGGCCTGCCAGCCGACCGTCCACATTCCGAATGAAAACTGCTCTTTTGTATCTTGCGCCATCTCGGGTTCCGTTCTGTGACTAACGAGCTACCTGTGATTTTGTGTTGAAGAAAAACACTAGTTGGCTCTGAGGAATAGTTGGCTGGTCTGGAAATTGAATTCATGGCTACTCTTGAGATATGCGTGAGCCAGGCTGGTTCTTCGCCGACGAGTGCAAGGTTGATGACCTGCGGCGAATAGTTGAGGTACGAACCGAGCTATCGGAGTACCAGCATGCATCATCGATTGAGCACAACGTCGTCGTCTATGACGCCAAGACCGTGCGGTCAGCAGTGGTGACTCCAGATGGTCGTCGCAAGGTCATGGCTGAGATTGCAAGAGCACTGAGCACTGGTCCGGGCGTTATCGCATTTCGCGATGCCTATGAAGATGTCTCGGTTGTCGACAGAGCGAGCGAGGTGTTTTGCAAGATCATCGAAGAGCAACATGCCGCCGGCTCGCGACGTGGCGACCACTATGCCAAGCCCGGTGCAAACGACCGTGTATGGAATTCTCTCGAGAAGCTGGCAATGCGTGATGCCTCGGCGTTCATCGACTATTTCGACAACGGCATCCTCGCTCTTGTCGCCGCAGCGTGGTTGGGGCCGAGATATCAATTCACCTCACAAGTCAACGTTGTGAATCCTGGTGGAGAAGCTCAAAGCCCACACCGCGACTACCACCTCGGTTTCATGGAGACACATGAAGCCGAGATGTATCCCGAACACATTCATGGGCTATCGCCGCTGCTCACACTTCAAGGAGCCGTTGCTCATACGGATATGCCAGCAGTAACGGGCCCCACCTACTATCTGCCTCACTCTCAGAAGTATCCAATGGGCTATGTGGCATGGAAGCGCCCTGAGTTCAGAGACTTCGTTAATGCAAATTTCATCCAAATTGAACTAAAGAAGGGTGACGTATCGTTCTTCAACCCCGCGGTCTTCCACGCAGCCGGAACGAACCAAACAAGCGACATACGTCGCATGGCAAACCTCTTCCAGATGAACTCGCCATTCGGTCGAGCAATCGAAACGGTCGATACGAAGCGCGTTTGCCTGGCGATTTACGACGAACTTCGTGACCGAGTCGGCAGAGGAATGAGCGCAGACAAATGGCTGGCAGTAGTCGCCGCCGCCGCCGAGGGCTATCCGTTTCCGACAAACCTTGATCGAGATGTGCCGCTAGACCGACTCACGCCACCCGCCCAGTCAGACATCATGGCACTGGCAGTGATGGAGGGCTGGCCGTCGGATCGATTCATTAAGGAACTTAACGAATACGACGTTCGCCACCGCTCGGCATAGACGAGCCATCGACTGGCATCAAAGAACAATTAATCGGTCGAGTTAGCCGACTCGAAATTCAACGACTCCATCACGTACGCGAGTTTCGTACGAACGCACCGCCACACGTGCCGGCGTAGCGATGGCAGCGCCGGTGACAACGTTGAAGCGGCCGTTGTGCTTCGGACATTCGATGACGTCACCATCGACGAAGCCGTCAGCCAAGTGAGCCTTGCCATGGGTACAGAGGCCGTCGATCACGAAGCAGCGCCCATCACCAGTTTTTACGACTGCGTAGGTTGCGTCGCCAATATCGCATCGCTGCACGTCGTTCGGGGCGATTGCCCCGTCATTTCCGGCAGTCAACCATTCGGTCGACATCAGGCTCCGACGATGGGAAGTGTTCGCTTCACGAAGTATGTCTCGTCAGTTGCCTGCTTGCGAAGTGCGGGAATAACCTCGCGCAGGGCCGACCAAAGGCTCGGGTACGGCTTCGGCAACTGAGACTTGATCGTTTCGTGCAGGTTCTTCAGCTGATGGAACGGCACCGACGGATACATGTGGTGCTCAACGTGGTAATTCATGTTCCAGTAGATCCATCGATTGAGCGGGCCCATGTAGATAGTGCGGGTATTCAGCCGGTGGTCGATGACGTCTTCAGCCAGTCCAGCGTGTTGCGTGATGCCGAGCACGACCATGTAAAAGCGACCGTAGAAACTTGGAAGCACGGCGTACATCAACGGCTCGAAGCTTCGTAAGCTAATGGAAAGAGCGAAGACCGCGGCAATAACCAATAGGTATGCGCGAGACGCCCACTTCGAGATGTTCAGGGTTTCGACTGGCTGGTAGTCGCGCTGATCAGTGGGGAACACTCCGAACGCATTGCGCAAAAGTTTCATGAACTCCGCAAGCACTCCCATGACACCGATCGTCTCGAGGACGTAACGGAATACAGGTACACGGCGCTTGAACGAAATCTCGTTGTCGCGTCCCACGATGATGGTGTCGCTGTGGTGTCGAGCATGGCTCCAGCGCCATGATTCGGGCTCACGAAACACCATGAACGAAGCGATGTAGTAGACGACGTCATTGAGCCATTTGGTTCGAAACGCGGTTCGGTGTCCGCATTCGTGCCAGCGCGAGTCGCTCATCGAGCCGTAGAGCACTCCGTACACCACGAAAACGGGTATCGCCCACCACGTCCCCCATGTTTGATGACCGAGCCAACCGAAGAGCACGAGAGCTGCCAGCCAACTGGCGATGTGGAGGCCGGCCCACAGGTTGTTGCGCTGCATCAATTGGCGCATGACGTCGCGCTCGATCTTGGGCTTGAACCAATCGGCATCGACCAGCCCGCGTTCCGCGGCGAGTGCCGCGGAAGGTCCGCCTACGGTGTAGTCACGCATGCCCACATGTTATGCGTTGACCGATGAGCAAACCACACCGAGCATTGACCACATCAGTGACGGCCGGTTAGGGGTGTCACACGTGGTGTTTGGTCAACTGATCTCGTTCGTCTTCACTGGTCGTTGCTCGTGGTACGACTTCCACGCTGCGAGACCTGCAACGAGTGAGGCCCGCCCATCGGCGACACCGACGCTCGGTTTCGATCCGTTGACTACCGAGAGGAACTCGTTCCATTCGGCGAGATAACTAGGAATGTAGCGCTCGAGGAAGAAGTAGGGAATCGTCGTGTGAGCAGTTCCCTTATCGGATCGCACGAGCGCTGTGTGTGAATACGGGTTCTCGGAAGCGGCGAGTCCCTTAGAGCCGAAAGCTTCGACTCGCTGGTCGTAGCCGTATACCGCCTGGCGCGAGTTGTCGATCTGGGTGATCGCGCCATTGGCGTGCACCAACGTGAGAGCGACGGTGTCGAGATCGTTGGCTTCCTTGAACGACGGCACAATTCGAAGATCGCCGATGGCGTAGACCTGAACGATTTCGCTGCCAGTGACGTAACGAGCCATGTCGAAGTCGTGGATCGTCATGTCGACGAAGATTCCACCTGACACCTTGGCGTATTCGAGCGGTGGTGGGGCTGGGTCACGACTCGTGATTCGCACCAAGTGCACTTCGCCGAGTGTGCCGTCGGCGACGCGGTCTCGAACGGCTCGATGAGCCGGGTCAAATCGCCGATTGAAGCCCATCATGACGGGCGTCTTTGATTCGCTGACTGCGCGAAGGGCGCGATCGGTTTCACTCAATGTCAGCGACACAGGTTTTTCACAGAACGTGGGCTTGCGGTAGTTCGATGCCATGACGAGCAAGTCGACATGCGTGTTCGTCGAGGTGCAGATCGCAATTGCGTCGACTTCATCTGACGACATCAATTCTGCGGGGCTTGTGAACGTCTTACATCCGAGCCGTTCGGCGAGTTTGCTACTTGATTCCGGCATTACGTCATAGACACCGGCCAGTCGAGCTCCCGGAATTCGTTGCGCAATCAACTCGGCGTGCATCACGCCGATTCGTCCAGTGCCGAGCACTCCTATGGAAACGGTCATGGCCACACTTCTCCTTCTTTCGGTTTTGATGGTGAGCCAGCACCAAGGACCGACTGATCAAAGTCGATAACGGCACCAGTCATGAGTCCGGATTCTTCACTCAGCAGGAAGCAGATGGTTCGAGCCAGCTCGTCTGGCTTGATGAGCCTGCCGAGCGGCTGCTCTTTCTCTGCCGCAGCGAGCCATCCGTCGGTGGCCCCATGCCAGCGACGCTGAGTCTGGTCTTCTGTTGGGGTATCCATCCAGCCGGGATTCAACAAGTTGACGCGAATACGGTCGCGCATGAGCGAGAACGCACAGTTTCTCGTCAAGGTGTGCAATGCCCCCTTCGAGATTGCGTAGTGGGTGAGCGCCACGTCGCCGCCCCATCCAGTGACGCTGCCGATATTGACCACTGATCCAGACACTTTTTCGCGCTTCATCAACTTGGCACAGTGTTGAATGAGCATGAATGGTGCACGCACATTGACCGCCATCATCTGGTCGAACATCTCTGGAGTGGTGTTCCAAACACTTCCTCGGGATGTTTCGGCTGCGGAATTCAGTAGACCGTGGACGACACCGAACGCTTTGTCGACCGTCTCGACGATTCGTTGTGGTTCGTCAGGCTGAGACAGGTCGGCCTTGATGAAGATCGCCTTCGTACCATCGCCAGTCAATTCGTCGGCCAGAGCACCGCCGACCTTCTCGTCGCGACCGACGAGTGCCAATCCTCGCACCCCGCGAGCTTTCGCCTGACGAGCCACCTGTTCGCCAACGCCACGGCTAGCTCCGCTCAAGAGCAGGACTTTTCCGTCAAATCGCGATGGCTCACTATTCAAGACTTCACCAGCCAATTCTCTGCTGGCTCTTGCCGACGCGAATCATCTCCCGTGCGGCGAGCACGTCCGGACGGTGGCTGGTTTCGGGTACGCCGACTTCCCAGAATGAACCACCGCCGGTCCACGCATCTGGACTGGTCTTCAACACGATGACATAGGTCGAGTCGTGCTCGCGAGCGCGTTGCAGTGCGGCGGGCAGATCGTCGATTTGACCAACGACCTCCGTGTTCGCGCCCATCGCTGCGGCGTGCTTCGCAAAATCAACGAATGCGAGACGTGCGGGCTGACAGTCTTCAAGTTGATTGTAGAAGGGTTTACCTCCCTGGTTTACCTGCAGTCGTTTGATGACCGCGTATCCCCCATTGTCACAAACGATGAAGATCACCTTGTGACCGTTGAGCACGGTTGAGTAGAGATCGCTGTTCATCATTAGATAGGAACCGTCACCAACCAACGAGATGACCTCGCTCGTTGGAAGCGCCATCTTGGCGCCCCACGCACCAGAAATTTCGTAACCCATGCACGAGAATCCGTATTCGCAGTCGAATGAGTTTCGATGCTTCGCGCGCCATCCGTTGTTGAGCTCTCCGGGGAACCCTCCGGCAGCGGTCAGCACGTAATCATTCGGACGGGCGTCTCGGTCGAGGACTCCGACAACTTGTGCATACGTCGGCAAGCCATCAGGCCCCAGTGCCGACAGCGCAGCGATCGAATCGATGTAGGCGTGGTACTTGGCAGTCTCTTCACGCGCCAGCGCAACCCATGAATCGTCCGATTTCCACCCGGATAGCCGCACGTCGAGTTCGGATATCGTCTCGCGAGCATCACCAACCACGGGCAGCGAACGATGCTTGATGGCGTCGAATCGCGCAGTGTTGATTCCGACGAACTTCGTGCTCTCGCTCCTGAAGATCGTCCATGATCCTGTGGTGAAGTCCTGCAGACGGGTACCAAGGGCGATGACAACGTCGGCACGTGCGGCGAGTTCGTTGGCAGAGGTGCAGCCGGTCACGCCAACCGGTCCCGAATTCAGCGGATGCGAAGCCAACAACGATGCCTTTCCGGCGACCGTTTCGACGACGGGAATTGAGTGGTTCTCGGCGAAACGCTGCAGATCGTCTTCTGCGCCGGAATAGTGCACACCACCACCCGCAATGATGAGTGGTCGCTTGGCAGTACGTAGCAGGTCGACTGCAGCGGCAATCTCATCGCCATCGGCCCGCGGGCGAGGTGCGACTCGGAGGGTTCGCTCGAAGAAGGCGATGGGGAAATCCCATGCTTCGGCTTGCACATCTTGGGGTAGTCCGATGAACGCCGGACCTGCAGTTGCCGGGTCGAGCATGGTTGAGACTGCGTTCGGGAGCGACTGCACGAGTTGTTCTGGGCTGACGATGCGGTCCCAGTAGCGCACGACCGGCTTGAACGCATCGTTCACGGTGATGGTCGGATCACCGAAATTCTCCCCTTGCTGAAGCACCGGGTCGGGTGCTCGATGAACGAACGTGTCGCCACTCAGCAACAGCAGTGGCAGTCGATCAACGTAGGCGACACCGGCGGCTGTGACCATATTGAGCGCCCCCGGACCAATTGACGAAGTCGCAACCATGATCTGACGACGACGAAGCGCCTTCGTGAAACCAAGTGCGGCAAGTGCCATGCCCTGCTCGTTCTGTCCGCGCCAGGTGCGAATGTCGTCGCGGTGCTCTTCGAGCGCTACACCGAGACTCGTGACATTTCCGTGTCCGAAAATCGCATAGACCCCAGGAAAGAGGGGCATTTCAACACCGTCAATCAACGTGCGCTGTGCCACCAGGTACTTGACGATTGCCTGCGCTGTGGTGAGTTTGGTGGTTCGCATCGTTCCGACGTTACAACGTTGGACGCACGATTCGTGCGGCGCGGTCGACCGCGCTGGCGACATCACCGTCGGCGGGGAAGAGCAACGCTCGGCCGACGACCAAACCGCGCACGTTCGGCACACGCATCGAACGTTCCCACGATGCGAAGGTGGCTTCGGGGTCGGGTCCGGGTGCTCCACCGAGAATGAGACCCGGCAATGTCGTTGCCGCCATCATCCGTTCGACTTCTGATGCCGCTGGAACCTTCAACCAGGTGCGCGCGGAACTCGAGCCCAGACCCGACGCGATGGAAACAGCCTTCACGAGTAGGTCGTTGTCGTCGATCATCTTCGCCGGACCAGGTAGACCACCGCGATACGGAAGCGGCTCGACCATGATGGGCATTCCGAGATCGGCCATCTCGGTCACCACGCGTGCGCATGCTTCGAGAGTCGGTGCCGTGCCGGCATCGTCGTTCGCCAATCGAAGGAGCACCTTGCCGCCATCTAGTCCGCGTTGAGCAATATCGATCGGGCGATAAGCGGTCATGCGATCGTCAAGTTCCCACGAGGCGCCCATGATGCCGCCACGATTCATGGTGCCGAACACGAGCTTGTCGTCAAGCGCGCCGAGCAGAGCCAGTTCGTCGATGACATCGGCGCTACCGAGCACACCGTCACAACCCTCGTGGCTCAAAGCGACGAGCAGAGCATTGAGCAGTTTTCGGCGATCGGCCATTGCGAACGGATCATCACCGACTCCGAGCATTCCGCGTGCTGGATGGTCAGCGGCGACGATGAAGAGCTGACCATCTCGTAACAGGGAACGCCGCTTGCGACGGCGCAACAGTTCACTTGCCTTTGTCGGTTCGTTAATTCGAGCGTCGATCAGTGAACGCCATTGGGCATCGGTAATCGTCATGGTTCAGTTCACTCGGTATCGCGTGAGGTCAGCTCGCTCGGACACGACCCGACATCAACTCAATGAGACGTTCGAGCGTCAACTCCCGCTTCTCGAACTCACCGAGTGATTGACCCCGATTGAGCAACAAGAAGCGGTCTCCAACCGGCAACGCATGCTGTGGATTGTGGGTGATGAGGATGACTCCGAGTCCGCGCTCGGCTGCCTTGCGCACGAAGCCAAGCACCAAGTCGGTTTGGCGAACGCCGAGCGCCGACGTTGGTTCGTCGAGAATGAGAACCTTTGCCCCGTAGTACACGGCACGAGCAATTGCGACACTTTGACGTTCGCCACCTGACATCGTGCCCACGGGTTGGTCGATGTCGCGCACATCGATACCGAGTTTGAGCATTTCGGTTTTGGTGGTTTCGCGGGCGAACTTGGCATCAATTCGCTTAATTGGGCCGAAGTGCTTGACCGGTTCGGAACCAAGGAAGAAGTTGCGCCACACCGACATGAGTGGTGCGACGGCGAGGTCTTGATACACCGTGGCGATGCCACGTGAGCGCGCTTCGCGAGGCGACTCGAAGAATACTTCCTGACCTTCGAACATGTACTTGCCCTTACTGGGCTTGTGCAGACCGCTGATGATCTTGATGAACGTCGACTTACCGGCACCGTTGTCGCCAAGCACGCACGTAACCTGACCGGCAAAGACCTTGGTGGAGATGCCTTCAAGCGCGGTGACGTTGCCGAAATACTTACTGATGTCCTGCAGTTCGAGTATGGGGGCCGAGGTGTTCATCGTTGCTCGTTCGCCTTCTTTCGCACGTAGTTATTGACGAGAACCGCGACGAGTAGAACGACGCCAAGGAAGATGAAGCGACCGTCTTGGTTCCATCGTGCAGCGGGAATGCCGTTCTTCGAAATTGCCATGATGAGCGCGCCTAGTGACGCACCAATCACCGACCCGTAGCCGCCGGTCATGAGGTTGCCGCCGACGACTGCGGCGATGATGTACTCAAACTCTTGACCGTCACCCTGCTGGGCCTGTACAGAGTTCAATCGCATGAGGATCATCGTGCCAACGAAGCAGCCCATCAACGAAGTAGCCATGAACAGCGCTGTCTTCACCTTGTCGGCAGGTACACCGACAGCGCGAGCAGCGTCCTTGTTGCCACCAACGGCGAAGATCCAGTTGCCGTATTTCGTCTTGGTCAGTGTGAAGCTGCCGACAATGGTGAAGAACAACCACCAGAAAATCGACATTCGGAAGACGCCATCGCTGAACAGCAGGCGTTGTCCGAGTGCTACGAATCCGATGATTCCACCAGCAACCACTAGTCGTTGTCCGAGTTGGTCACTCTTGGTATCGAAGCGCCGCCGTTGCACGTGTCGCGCCTCAACGAACGTGCTTGCGATTACGAGGGCTCCGGCAATCAACAACACGCTGAAGATGCCACCACGGAAACGAGGTGCAGATGAATCGGCGCGAAGTGCGAATGCAACCAAGACGAATGCCAGCCCCATCAAGACACCGATGTTTCGGAACCACATCGTGCTGATTGTGCCGGCGATTGAGCGCGCCCGATAAAAGCACACTGCTGCAGCGACGCCGGCAAATGTGATGACCACGGCACGAACAGCCTGCACGGTGGTGAGCTGTAACACGGAGATCACGAGTGTCAACGTCACGAGACTGATGACTGGCAGTCGTAGAACCAACCAAGTGATTGATCCTCCCGAACGAGCAATTTCCTTGTTGCGTAGATCCTGCACCAGGGTGAAGATGGGGTACAGAGCCCCAGCCATTGCCAGCACCCAAACCAGCCACACGGGCAACCATGGGCGAATTTCGAGACGCTCGTCGCGGCTAAACACCTGCCCCGCAAATGCGGCCACGGAACTACCAACGATGCCAGCAAGCACCAGGTTGCGTGCTTGGGTGGGGAGTGAACCAGACAGAGATTGTCGTGACTCGAACCTGCTGCCCGACCAACCAGTGATGGCAACGATCAAGCCGAGCAGACCGACCACACCAGCGAGCGTGTTGCCAGCGACCGAGTCGGTTTGATGCAGGATGACCACGCCAGCGCCGACCGCGACGAGACCGACCAGTGCCGCTAGCAGTGAGGTGTTGTTTCGCGACGCGCGACGTACGAGCGATTGCTCGATGAGGCCGGCGATGAGCAATAAACTACAGAGGAGTCCACCGATGATGAAGGATTGATCTCGGAAGCGCCAGTTCTCGAAGACGTTCTCTCCGGCGAATACTGCCTTGAAGAACTTGAAGCCTTCGGTCTCGTCAATGTCGGAGATGTTGACCTTGTCGTTCACGCGCTTGGCAAAGACAAGATTTGCACCTTTAATAACAAAGAACGTGCCGAGCGTGACGATGAAGCTCGGCAGTCCGGTTCGATTGACGAGAAACCCGTTCCACCATCCGACACAGCCACACAGGATGAAGGCGGCACCAATTGCAAGCCAGAGCGGCGCACCGCCATCGGTGAAGTACTTCGCCATGAGTGCGATAGTCACGCCCGTAGCACCGGTGATGACACCTGCCGAAAGGTCGAATTCGCCTCCAATCATGAGCAGGGAAACGGCGATTGCCATGATGCCGAGCGGTGCGGCAACATCGAGAAAGTTCGCCGTGCTTCCGGCAGTGCCGAATGTGTCGCCGTTACCCCAGAAGAAAGCCCAAACGACGATGGTGCCGATCAGGGCGCCAATTTCGGGCGAAACAAGTAGTCGTTTGACCGGACCGCGGTACGAGATGCGCTCGTCGCTGCGGGCTGGTGAATCAGAATCAGACATATACCCGTCCCCCCGACGCGGTTGTGAGCCTTGCGGTGTGATGGTCAACGTTGACCATCCAGATGCAGATCACCGCGCATCCGCTGTATTCAAAGAAACTCTCTGGCTGGCTCGCCCGCCCCGAAGGGCGGGCGAGCCGAACCTGAGTAAGCAAGCGCTGATTTAGCGCGTGCCTGCCTCGACGAGCGTCCTCACGGCCGCGACGTTGTCCTTGGTGACAAAGCCAGGGCCGGTCATCACTGGCAGACCTCCACCAACGGAGTTCTGGTTTGTGATGTTCAAGTAGAGGAACACGACAGGCAGGTAACCCTGCATGTACTGCTGCTGGTCAATGGTGAAGAGCGCTTCGCCGGCTTCGATCTTGTCGAAGAGTTCGGTGAAGAGGTCGAAACCACCAACGTTGATTGCGCGGCCAAGTTCCTTGGCGGCGTTGGCGCCGTCAACGGCAATGACCGGGCCGGTGCCGAGGAAGGAGTCAATCGCAGGATTGGCTTCCAGAGCGGCCTTGATCTCGGCCTGCTGGGTAACGCGGTCTGCGTCGCCCGAGGTCGTGATCTGGATGACTTCGCCACCAAAGGTTTCGGCAGCCGAGTTGCAGCGCGTCTCAAGAGCGACGTTGCTCTGCTCTTGCTTTGCGCAGAGCATCACTTTGCCGCCAGCGGCCTTCAGACGCTCACCAGCGCCGGCTCCGGCGATGGTCTCATCCTGACCGACGTGCGTAATTGCGCCGAGACCCTTGAAGAGGTCGCTACCCGAGTTGAGGGTGATGAGCGGAATTCCCGCCTCGGTCACCTTCTTGAGCGCGCCTTCGAGGGCTGCTGGGTCAGCAAGCGAAACCGCGATGCCATCGGCACCATCGGCGATCGCCGCTTCGATCATCTGAGCCTGGTCTTGGGCGTTGTTGTTCGCACCCTGGTAGATCAGCGTGACGCCGAGTGCTGCACCTGCAGCCTCTGCACCCTTCTGAGCAACCGACCAGAACACGCCGTCGTCACCGTGGGTGATGACATAAATCTTGATGTCTTCACCTGCGGTTACGGTTGCGCTGTCTTCTGCTTCCGTCGCGGCCTCATCTGAGCCCGTGTCTTCAGCCGTGTCTGAGGAGCCACCGCAGGCAGCGAGCGCGACAAGCGCCGTTGCACCGAGGATGAGTCCCCATGTCTTTCGGAGTTTCATTACTTTCCCCCTGTTTAGGTTGATGTCGGCGGGTGCCGACACCTGACTAACCGTAGTGGTTGATGTGAAATTGGGCAACTTTGGCCGCAGGAGGTGTCAGCGAGCAATCGGGGTACCCCCTGAAATTGGGGAGACTTGGCCGACTAGCAACTGACAGCACGGCGAGACCGCAGCGGCAACGGTGCCACGTGGCGGGGGCACGCGGCCTTACCTAGTCGTCGACGAGCGTCAGCCACACCTACCCCTCGCGGGGTGGCGTGTCGTCGTAACCGTCAGTTCAGCGTGGCGAGGTAGCGGATGCTGCGCTCGACAGCGGCACTCGCCGAGACCGGGTTGCGAGGCTGGTCGCCGACGATTGCCACGTCTTGCTCAAGTACGTACCACCCCGTGTAGCCGCGTGATTCCATCGCCTTGACCGTCTCGGCAATCGGAACATCGCCGTCACCCGCCGCGCAGAAGATGCCGTCGCGCGTCGCCTCAAGCAGTGTGATTTCGCCGGCGAGGAATCGCTTGGCGATTGACATCTTTGCATCTTTAATGTGCACGTGATCAACGAGCTCGAAGTGATCGCGAGCAAATTTCGCGGGATCCGTTCCACCAATCATGAGGTGACCGGTATCGAGAAGCCAACGCACCGAGGATCCTTCAACCACTCGCTTAACATCGTCGAATGTTTCGACGAGGGTATTGAGGTGTGGGTGTAGCACTTGCTTGATGCCGTATCCCGCGCAGATTTCATCAACTTCTTTGAAGCCGTCGAACATCGATTGCCATTGTTCGTTGGAGAGCGGAAATCGTTTGCCCCAGCCCTCGTCGACTACTACAGCAGTGATGAAGAAGCCTTTGCCTGTGGCGCCGAGCAGCGATGCCGAGAAGTGTGCGGCACGCCGCATGGCATCGCGTTGGGCGCGATCGTGCATGACTAGCGGCACGAAAGCACCAACAATTGGGAGACCGAATTCATCGGCCGCACCAGCAACCGACTCGGGAGTCGATCCGAGATAGCCAACGGGTCCCTGCTCGGTGCCCCGCAAACCAAGTCGCTTCATCTCGCCCAGCACCGTTCGCGAGTCAAGTTGGAATCCCCAGTCGGGAACCTCACACACACCCCAAGAGATTGGGTTTCCGACGAGTCGATTGACGATTGATGATGTGCTCATTGCAGGCTCCACTTCGTTTTTATGATTGCCGCGAGACAATCGCGCCAAGCAGACTAAACCATACGATGCCTTCAAGCACAAACGTTTACCGTCGCAGACGAGGCTTCGCGGCAATCATTGCATTCGCGTTGGCGGTGGCCGGCATCGTCTTGGCGATTAACTTCGCGATCACAGGCGCGCCACCAACGCGGGCGTCAACGGAGGCCGTGTTCCGCGTTGAAGGCCTTGGCTGTAAGCGAAAGCCAACACGAACGGTCGGCACTGTGGTTTCGGAACCGTTGAATTCCGCGGGACAGCTTTTGCTCACCGTGGCGCACGGCGTGGTCGGCCAAGAACGTGTTGTTGCACTAGATCGAGGTCGCCAAATCCCTTTGCAGATTGTGGCGGTCGATACCGAATGGGACCTCGCCGTGCTGCAGGCTTCTTCGCCCCTCCGTGCCGAAAACGGTTCGCCGATTAGTCCGGTGCCAGTGGCCGAGGGCCGCACGGGCCATGCAGCCTTCGTCGTCTTCGAGGAGATCTCCGCCACTCATGAGGTGCAGGTAGTTCGACCTGCGTATGTCAGTCGACGCTTGCGAATCACTACGGAAGATATCTACCTGGCCGACCTTCAAGACAGGGATGCTCGACCGGGTTTGGAAGTGCGTACTCCGACCTACGTGGGTGATTCGGGTGGACCGCTATTCAATTCCAACGGCGAGCTCATCGGTCTGGTGTGGGGAACCAGCCGAAAGACCGCCGGGCGCTCGTGGGCCACTCGCGTGCAGGCGGCAAACTCGTTGCTTGAGACGGCGCGAGTTTCGCGAGACGTCAACTCAGATGCGCCAGAGGATGCTCTGCGTCTTCTAGCCTGCGCGCCGTGACGCACCGCCAATCGCGAACTGCGTACTTCGCCATCTTTCTGGTAACCGGAACCACGTTCGGCGTAGTTGGACCATCGTTGCCGTTGCTCGCCGAGCAAATCGGTTCAACGGTGGCCGGAGTTGGCACCGTTCTGATGTTCTACGGCGGTGGTTACCTCACCGGAACGCGGCTGTTCGTGCGTGGATACGACCGCGGATGGGGAAACCGACTCATCGGGGTGGCAGGCCTACTTGCAGCGGCGAGTTTTGCCAGCATCTCACTCGGGCAGACGCTGACCGCATTGTGCGTGGCGTTCTTTTTCTTCGGTGCCGCTATCTCGACGTCGGATGTCGGCTGCAACACCATGATGATGTGGGAAAAAAAAGAGCAGTCTGGTCCGTCGATTGCCTTGATGCACGCAATGTTCGGAGTTGGCGCGATTGCCAGCCCGTTCATCGTCCGCGCTTCTGATTCACTTGCCGGCGACGCCGTTCTAGCGTATTTCTTTTGCGCCATCCTCGCGGCCAGTGCTGCGATGTTCGTGCTCACTCGACACTCTCCTGAAGACCCACACGTCGAAGTTCGGGAGCTTCATGGTGACATATCAATCAAGCAGATTGCCGTAATCGTCATGTATTTTTTTGCCTACGTCGCCGTCGAAGTTGCGTTCGCGACGTGGATTTACACCTACGGCACTCGAATCGGCATGCCGAAAATTCAAGCCGCACTACTCAACTCGTTGTTCTGGGTTGGATTCATGGTCGGACGATTCGCAACAGTGTGGTTGGCCAAGGCAAGTCGAAGCGCGCGGCCGGTGCAGATTGGGGCGATTGCAAACGTCTTCGCTTGTCTCGTGATGCTGACCAGGGTGGACGTCTTGTTGCTACCCGTCGTATTCGTTTACGGATTGGCGACCGCACCACAGTTTTCGTTGATGCTTGCGTTTATCGGCAGTCGAATTCCGCTTTCAGGCAAGATGACGTCGCGAATTGTCGGCTCGGCAGGTCTCAGCTCGACGGTGATGCCGTGGTTCGTTGGTCAGTTGCTCGAGCGCGTGAGTTTGTGGACGTATCCCGTTGCGCTCATTTGTTGTTCGGCCACCGTGCTTGTAATGGCGCAGATCATCGAAGCGAAGCTGCCGCGCCAACTCAACGCGAGCGTCTAGCCCGCCGCATTGCATCACGCAGATCGCGCATAGAAGAGGTGCGTACGACGCCGCTCTTCAGCCAGCGAATGTACTCATTGCTGCCGAACAATCGGTACTCGTCGGTTCGCACGTGCGAATGCTCGGGTTCGATTGTCTCGACCTCGCCTGGCGTGTTCGGGTGCAATGCGGCGAAGTACCACCCCGATTCTTCTCCGGATGCGACCGCAGAAAACATGCCTTCGTAGTGCCCCTTGGAAAGGGGGCGGCTGACCGGACGACCAAAGTCGGTCTCCAGCACCCGCTCGACGATTGGAATCTGCATTCGTCGA
>Ga0255147_1000209_pt1 | contig 22026 bp, 15 predicted proteins | sample Atl_Miss_RepA_8h_FD_183034 | JGI IMG/M metagenome (GOLD analysis project Ga0255147, IMG submission 183034) | Freshwater microbial communities from Altamaha River, Georgia, United States - Atl_Miss_RepA_8h | ecosystem: Environmental > Aquatic > Freshwater > River | place: USA: Georgia | collected... | reverse complement strand
GGGGCGAGGCTTAGGGCCACCTCCGGCAGGAGGCGCACCAGGACCTCCTGCCTCTTTCCGGGGAGGACCTCCACCTCCTGGGGGGCCTCCACCCGGGCCCCCTCCGCGAGGACGGCCAGGGGGTAGCGGCCCCGGGGCAGGGCGAGGGTCCTCTCCCCGTCCACGGGGGCCTCGAGGTCCCCGAGGCGGAGGGTGGCCTTGGCGGGGAGGTCGCCCCCGGGCAGGGCCACCGCCACCCTGAAGCGCACCTCTCCCTGCGGGGGCCTTTCGGGCGCGGGAGGCTTGGGAAGGCGGACCACGAAGGTGACCTCCCCCCCGGGGCAGCCTACCTCCGCCCAGCCTTCCTGGACGAAAACGGCCCCCCGGGCCTCCACCCGGAGGAGGCTCGCTCCCTCGGGGAGGAGGGGCCGGAAGACCCGGTCCTTTTCCTCTACGGGGACGGGGAGGGGCTTGCCCTCCTCGTCCACCACCCGCGCCCTGGCCTCCCCTGGGGGGATGGCCTTCAGCACCCCGTTTTCCAAAGAGGTGCAGGCCCCCACCCGGAAGGCCACGGTGTTGGAGTGCTGCCTGGCCGTGGGGGGCTGGGTGAAGCCGAAGAGGGCGAGGCCCGGGCGCTTGGTGTAGGTGGTCCACCCCCGGTCCCCGGAGACGGGGCGCTCTTCCACGGAGCCGTCCTCGTAGCGCACCCGGGCGCGAAGCTCCTCGGGGCCGTCCTCGTCGTAGAAGGCCACCTCCAAGGGGCCTTCGGAGTAGACGCCAAGGGGCTCCACCCAGACCCGGCCCCGCTCGTCCGGCAGAAGGCGGAGGGTGGTGGTCTGGGTGAAGACGTCCAGGATGAGCTGGGGCTTGGGGTCCAAAGACAGCTTGAAGCTCGGGGCCTCCACGCGGAGGACGAAGGCGTTTTTGCCGTTTCCGAGAAGCTCGCTTTCAAAGAGGTAGACGCCCGCCTCCATCTCCCCTTCAAAGAAGGGGACCCAGCGGTGGGGCTCCACCCCGAAGGCCATCTCCCGGAGGGGCTTCCCGTCCCTATAGAGGCGGAAGGTGGCCTTAAGCTCCCCCTTCCCCCCGTCGTAGCGCTCGTCCCCTAGCTCCGGTTTCCCCAGAAGGGCGCTCCGGTAGTCCGTGGGGTCAAACCCCGGGGAGAAGAGGTCCAGCCGGACCCTCCCCTTCTCCGGGATCACGAGCCAGATCCGGAAGGCGTGGGTTTCCCAGCCCACCCCGTCCCCCACCACCGTGGCCTTGAGCTCGCGGGCCACGGGCTGGGCCAAAGCGGGAAGCAAGAGGAGAACGAGGGCAAAAACCCGCTTCATGGGTACCTCCAGCGCACCTCGGGGTCGGACATGTAGGGTTCCTCCAGGGCGTACTCCAAGACCTCCTCCCCGCTGAAAAGGGCGAAGTGGAAGGTCTTCTCCGTGCCGTCGGGCTGGGGGTCGCGCACGGTGAGGTCCTCCAGGGGCTCCTGGGAGCGAAGGAGGAGGACCACCCGGAAGCCCTCCTTCAGGGGAAGGAGGCGCTTTTCCAGGGTGAGGGGCCCGAAGCGCAGGGTGGTCTCCCGGTAGGCCTCGAGGAACCCCTTGGGGGCCTTCAGGGGGAAGTCCGAGACGCTAAGCCCCTGCACCCGCACCCCGTGGCGGTAGCCCTCGCCCAGGGCCTCGGGGTGGGGAAGGGGCGGGAAGGGAGCGGAGGCGGGGTCCAGCATCACCTGCCACACGCCGGGCTCCAGGTCCCGGAAGGCGTAGCGGCCCTCCCGGTCCGTGAGGGTCTGCCAGCCGTTGGCGAGGACCACCCGCGCCCCGGGCAAGGGGACGTCGTTGCCGGGGTCGTAGCGCCCGTCCTCGTTCACGTCCAGGTAGACCCGGCCCAGCAACACCCCCCGCTCCAGGCCCAGGGGGCCAAGCCGCACCCGCACCTGGGCCCGGGCCTGGACCCGGGCGGTGGCCGCCCCTTGGGCGCTCAGGCCCTGAGCCTCGGCCACGTTGACCAGGGTGGCGGGGGCCCCGGGGAGGACCCGCATGCGGTACTCCAGGCAGAAGCTCTCCTTGGGGCCCAGGGTGAGGGTCCAGCGCAGGGAGGCCCCTTCCCTCACGGGCTCCAGGGGGTTCAGGCTTCCCCCGCACCGCCCTCCCCGGGCGCTTCCCTCCAGGTAGGCCAGGCGGGGGTTGGGAGTGTCCTCGAGGCGCACCTCCAGGGGAGTGGAGGCGGGGTTGGTGACCTTCAGGGTGTAGGTGAGGAGGTCCCCCGGGGCGGCCTCCTTCGGAGCCACCTCTTTGCTCAGGGCCAGGTTCACGGAGAGCACGGGGTGGCGCACCTCGTTGGACACCAGGGGGTTAGGGGTGCTCTCGGAGGTGAGGGTGAAGCGGTTCTGGAGGAGGGTGTCGTCCGGGGTGTCCGCCTTCACCCGCACCCGCACCCATAGGCGGGTCTCCCCCAGGGGCAGGGGGTCCAGGAGGAAGACCACGGCGTGGCTTTCCGGATCGTAGCTTCCCCCGCTGGCCTCGAGGAACTCCACCCATGGGGGCAGGCGGTCCTCCACCCGGGCGTTGGGGAGGGGGGCGAAGCGGTTCTCCACCACCAGGGCGTAGGTGAAGAGGTCCCCCGCCTTCAGGGTGGTCCCCGGGGCGGGGTCCGCCTCCTTCCTCAAGACGAGGGCCTCGGCGGGGAGGACCTCCAGGCGGTCCCTGGTGCGGTTCTCCCCGCCGCCCCCCAGGGAGGCCGCCACCAGGGTGGCCTCGAGGACTCCCGCCTCCTTGGCGTCAAAGCAGGCCAGGAAGTCCAGGCTCTCCCCTGGCCCCAGGGGGACGGGCTCGGGGAGGGGCGTCCCCTGGAGGGTGAGGAGGCGCCCCGGGGCACCTTCCACCCGGATGCGGTAGCGGTCTTGGGCGGTGCCCTCGTTGAGGAGGGTGTGGCGGAAGCAGTAGGGCTGGCCCGCAAGCCCCCGGGCCTCCTGGAGGTCGTCCCCGCTCCCCTCTCCCCCCGGCAGGGCCTTGGGGTTCCCCCCGGGGCCCAGGTGGTGGCGGTAAAGGGGGAGGACCTCGAGCACGGCCACCCCTTCCGCCGGGCCCCCCGGCCCCTCCGCCAGGGCCCGGTTCTCCCGGGGCCCCGGGGAGGCGGTGGGGAGGGCCTCCACCTGGAAGGAGAGGGTGGCCTCCTCCCCGGGGAGGAGCCTCTCCAGCCGGAGCCGGACCCCGAGCACGGAAGGAGGTTCCTCGGTGCGCCAGGCCGCGCCGTCAAAGAACTCCAGAATCCCCTTGGGGGCCCGGGCGCTTCCCGGCACGTAGCGGAGCCCTTCCAGCCCCGCAAGAGGGTCACTGAGGAGGATGGGCCCCCTGGCCTCCCCGGTCCCCAGGTTCCTCAGGGTGAGGGTGAAGGTGGCCCGCTCCCCGGGAAGGAGGGCAGCGGGGCTTGCGGCCTTGGCGAGGAAGAGGCTGGGCTCCAAGATGCCAGAGGCCTCCACCCGGGCGTAGTTCTCCCCGTCCTCCTCCCCCCCGGGGCAGGTGGCCACGGGGGTGATGAAGAGGCTTCCCGAGGCGGTGGCGGGCACCTTCAAGGCCAGGACCAGGGCCACCTCCTCCCCCATACCCAGGGCCACCTCGGACACCTCCGGCTCCCCGGGGTCGGAGAGGGCGTTCGCGTTCACGTCCAAGTAGAAGCGCACCGCCTCGGGCACCCAGGAGGAGGTTCCGTGGAGGACGTGGCTCAGGGCGAAGGTGTAGGGGGCGTTCCCCCCGTTTTTCAGGCGGTAGGGGAGGTGGACCCAGCCCCCAGGAGCGGCGCTCGCCCTCAGGGCCGGGGCCTCCGGGGTTCCGTCGGGAAAGAGAAGGGGACGGCAGACCGCCTGGACCCGGGTCTCCGCCACGTTGGAGAGGTAGCGCTCCCCCGAGGCCTCCGCCACCGCCTGGTTGCGGATCACCGTGCCCGCCGGGGTGAGGGCGAAGGCGACGGAGAGGAGGAGGGTGAGGGCGAACGCCCACCCGCTGGCTCCTCTCCACCGCCTTCCCATTCCCCTTCCCATCCTTCACCCCTGACGTGAAAACCCCGCTAAAAAGTTCCTCTCCCCTTTTTGCCTTCCCCCCTAGGGGGCCCGCCCCGGGGAAGCCCCCGGGGCGGGGCTTTGGGCCTACTGCACCTGCACCTGCAGGGTGATGGTGATCCTGGCGGCCGGGGGCATGAGGTCGGCGTCGGTGATGGCGTTGTCCCCGTTCGTGTCCACGCCCACGTAGACCGTGCCGCCCGTGGGCACGGAGGTGGGGGCGGTCGTGCTCCAGGTGGTGCCGTCCGTGGAGTAGAGGACGGTGTAGGTGCCGCTAAAGCCCGTGGCCGTGGCGGAGACGCTCACGAAGGTGGTGTAGGACGGGACGGGGTCGGCGACGATCACCTTCTTGAGGTCCCCGGTGCCGATGTTCTCGGCAACGATGGTGTAGGTGAGGGTCTCCCCGGGGTAGGCCGTGGCCTTGTCCACGGACTTCTGGAGCCTGAGCTCCCCGCCCACGATGGTGGTGGTCTCCGTGGCCGTGTCCGTGGCCTCGTAGGTGTTGTCGGGGCTCCCCGTGGTCACGTCGCACCGGGCGGTCACCGTGTTCACGTCCACCCGGCCCACGGGCTCCCCGGCGGGCACCAGGACGCGGACGTAGATCGCCTGGGTGCCGCCGTTCGGGGCCGCGTAGACGTCGGCCAGGGCGCCGTACCAGCTCGTGCCGTCCGTGGAGTACTGGTAGGTCCAGCCGTGGCTCCCGCCGTCCCCGGAGATGTCGCAGTAGGCCGGGGCGTTGGAGTTGTTCAGGAGGGTGTGGGTGTAGGTGATGGTGCCCGGGCTCGTCACGGTGCCGGAGCGGTCGGGGTCCAGCCGGACCTGGGCCAGGAGGTTCACGTTGACCGCCGTGCTGATCGTGTCCGAGACCGTGCCCACCGTGGTGCTGGTGGCGGTGAAGGACACGGGGTTGGCCCCAGGAGCCGTCCCGGCGGGCACGCTCACCGCCGCCACGAAGCAGGCCTTATTCCCGGGGTTGACGATGCCCGTGTTGGTCACGGGAGCCCCGTCGGGCGTGCCGTCGCAGTTCGTGTCCGGGTAGAAGACCACGCTCCAGCCCGTGGGCACGCTGGCGGAAAGGGTGTAGCTGTCGGGGTTGTTCCCGGCGTTGTAGACCTCAACGGGGAAGTAGACCGTCTGGCCGGGGTTCGCGCTCTGGGCGGGCGGGTTGTCGTTGGTGGGGTCACCATCCCCAGCGTGGTCCTTTCGCGCGAGGTCCACCGCGTACCCCAAGAGCACCTCGTTCACCGTGTCCGTGGTGGTGTCGGACTTGGCCGTGTCGTTCACGCTGGTGGCGGTGACGGTGAGGCTCACGGCCGAAGAGGTGGTGTAGTTCGCCGGGATGGCGCACTTCAGGGCGAAGTCGTAGGTGCCGCCCGCAGCAATGGGGCCCACGGGGCCGGAGATGGGGGTGGTGAGGTCGTCCGCCACGAGCTGGCAGGCCCAGCCGGAAGGCGCCCCGGAGAAGCTCAAGGTGAAGCTATCCGCGGTGTTCCCCGTGTTCTTCAGGGTGTGGCGGAAGACCACCGTGGTGCCGGAGTAGGCGCTGGCGATGGTCTGGGTGTCGCCGCTACGGGCCACGGCGTAGCCGCCCGCCGTGTAGCTGCCGGAAGCCCCCGCCTCGGGGTACCCGTAGGGCCCCACGGCCACGTTGTAGCTCGCCCCCACGGTGTTGGTGGTGGTGTTGGTGGTGACGGTCTCGCCGGAATCGGCGGCGTCCCCGTCGCCGTTGGCGTCAAACTGGACGGTGGCGGAGTTCGTGTAGCTCGTCCCGGCGCTGGCCGCGGAGGGCACCGTGGCGGCGAAGCTGAAGGTGTACTGGGCCCCCACGGGGAAGAAGTCGCCCGTGCCCTCGATGAGCATGCCGATCTTCACCGTGCCGTTTCCGGTGAGGGGCAGGTCGGAGGAAGTGAGCGTCTTCCAGCCGGTGCCGTCGTCGTAGACGTAGGTCACCGTGCCCGCCCCGGCGTAGCCCGTGGGCGTGGCGCTCACGGTGAGGCCCGTGGGGATGGTGTCGGCGATGAGGATGCCCGTCTTGGAAGTGCTGTCCACGGTCACAGAGATCCCGTAGGCCGGGCTCCCGCCCACGTTCTGGCCGCTGATCGTGTAGGTGATCGTGTCGCCCGGGCTCACGCTACCCGCGGGGCTTGCCGCCTTGCTGGCGGTGAGGGCAGCGGCGGTGGTGGCCGCGGCCCGGGCCCAGTTGTCGGTGTCGGTGACGGTGGCGTCCCCGGCGGACGTGCCCTCGAGGTTCAGGTTCCCGTACTGGCCGCCCGTCGCCGAGGAGGGCACCGTGGCCACGACCAGGACGCAGGCGCTTTGGCCCATGCCCAGGGTGACGCCCGTGATGGGCGCGGTCTCCCCGGCGTCCAGGGTGCCGTTGCAGTTGGCATCCCGGTAAATGGTGGGGCTTAAGAGATCAAAGTTGTCCGCGGTGCCCTGGGCGGTGGCGAGGTTGATGGTGTCGGTGCCGTTTCCGTTGTTGGTCACCACGTAGCTGAAGACCACCTGCCCCCCGGGAAGGGCGTTCTTGGTCTGGCCCGGGGAAGGCTCGGTGCCGTTTGGCGTGATGCTGAAGGCGTAGACCTGCTGGACGATGGTGGTCACCAGGTTGGACGTGGCGGTGCGGGGCTGGTTCGCCGAGTCAATGTAGCTCGCCGAGGCCTGGTTCTGGATGGCCGTGCCCGCCGGGGTCATGGCGTAGGCCAGCCCCAGAACCAGGGCTAACAGAAGACTGATAAAACCTACTCTTTTCATGCTTTACCTCCTCTTACCTCACGATGGTCCTGAGGCTCACCATCACCTTGTCCCCCTTGGAAAGGACGGGGATGACCCAGCGCGCGTGGGTGTACTCCTCGGGCTTGACCTCCACCTCCTTCTCCACCTCCTTTCCGTTTTCCACCACCCGAATCCGCTTCTTGAGGGGAGGCCTGCCGAAGGTCTTCCCCCCGTCAAAGCTGAACTCGGGCGGCACGATCGTCCCTCCCACCTGAAGGGGCTTGGCGCTCCCCTCCAGGTAGTAGGTTTCCTTGGGGATGGGGATGACGAGGGCCACCTGGCGGAGGTCGCCCTGGGCGCGGTTTTCCGCCACCAGGCGCCACTCCAGCACGTCCCCCGGCCTCACCGCCAGGGGGTTCGCCTCGTAGACCTCCTTGCCCTCCACCACCTTGACCAGATAGGGCCGCAGGTCCAGGGTGAGGGCCTGGGCCAAGGCCAGGGAGGCCAGGAGCAAGACCGCCAAACCGAGAACGCTCTTCCACCTCATCGTGCCCAAACATAAGCATGGCGTGTGAAAAACCTGTGAAAAACCCCCGGCGCCAGGGCCCTCCTCGGCTCGGACCTCCTCGGAAAACGGGCTCGGGGACCGCCTGGAACCCAGGCGGTAGGCCGGGGAAAGCCCCCCCGAGAAGCCGGGTGCAAAGGTCACATCCCCCCGTCCGGGACCCTCCTATCTTGAAGCCGTGGCCTTTGGCGTATCGCACCCCGTCGCTTTGGACCTCGAGGCCACCTCCACGGATCCGAGCGAGGCGGAGGTCCTGGAGGTGGCGGCGGTGGACGGCGAGGGGCGGGTCTTTCACCGCTACCTGGCCACGCAAAGGCCCCTTCCCCCCGACCACGAGGTCTTCCAGCTCACGGGCATCCCTTACGAGGAATACGAGGCGAAAAAGGTGGCCCCGAAGGAGGCCTTGGAGGAGCTCTTGGCCTTCTTGGGAGGCAGGCCCCTCCTCGGCCACAACCTCCTCCGCTACGACCTCCCCCTGCTCCAGCGGCACCTGGAGGAGGCGGGCCTTCCTCGCTGGCAGGGCGAGGCCCTGGACACCCTGAGGCTCGCCCACCTCCTCTTCCCCACCCCGCCGGGGGGCCTCGAGGGGTACCGCCTCGGGGACCTCTACGCCTTCCTCCTCGGGCGCCCCCTGGAGGGGGCCCACCGGGCGTTGAACGACGCCCAAGCCACCCTCGCGGTCTTCCACCGGCTCCTGGACCGGGGCAGGCGCGCCCTCGCCCAGCACCCGGGCCTGGTGCGGGCCTGGAGGGAACTCGGCCTCCCCGAGGGCCACCTCTTCCCCGAGGACGAGGGCCTAATCAAGGACCTCCTCGCCCGGGAGGCCGACGTGGAGGCCTTCTTCGTGGAAAAGGAGGGCAGGCCTTTCCCCGCGCCCACCGACCTCGGCCCCGACCTCCTCCCCAAGCCCCGCCCCGCCCAGAGAATCAAGGAGTTTGTCCAGGTGGCGCACGGCGTAGCGGGCCAGGGACTGGTGGGAAGGGAAAGGCCCCTCCATGAGGTCTTGGAGAGAGGCCTCCGTCTTGCGGTAGGTGAGGCGGAAGAAGGCGCGGTAGAGAAGGAGGGCTAGGTAAAGGGCGTGTCCGTAGCGCCAGGGGCGGCCCCGCTTGCCCTTGGGGGTGGGCGGGGCCACCTCCTGGGCCAGGCGCAGGCAGCGCTCCAGGACCTCCTAGGGGCTTGCCTCCCTGCGAACGAAGCCGCGCTTGCCCATCGGGGCGCGAGTATACGCCCGTCATCCCGACCTTTGCAGGGCAAGCCCATAAAAGGCTAGGCCAAAACACGGGAAGGCGGCTCCCGCGGGTGGGCGGCCGCGGCTTCGGCCTGCCCCCTTAGCCCCTCCGCCGGACCACCGGACCAAGGCCCGGCCCGTGCCGCCGGGAACGAAAGGGAAAGAAACGCAACAAATCTTGCCAAGGAGAAGAGCGCTTCGCTAAACTTGGCCTTGCCCAATAAGGAGGTGGGAGCCATGCGGCGAGCGATCCTGTGGTTTGTGGCTTTGGCGATAGCCTCGGTCCTGGCCCAGCAGTCCCGGCCTGCCTCGGACCCGCAGGTGGTGGAGGCGGCGCGGAAAGAAGGGCGCCTCATCATCTACTCCTCCACGGATCAATCCAGCGCCCAGGCCCTTCTGGACGATTTCCGCAAACTTTATCCCTTTATACAGATTGAATACAATGATCTGGGTACCCAAGCCATCTACGACCGCTTCGTGAGCGAGACTGCAGCCGGAGCCTCCAGCGCAGACCTTCTCTGGTCCAGCGCCATGGAGCTCCAGGTCAAGCTTGCGAGCGAGGGCTACGCCCTGCCCTACGACTCCCCCGAGGCCAAGAACTGGCCCGCCAACGCCCGCCTGGGGAACCTGGCTTACAGCACCACTCTCGAGCCCGCGGTCGTCGTTTACAACAAGCGCTTCCTCAAGCCCGAGGAGGTGCCCACCACCCGGGAAGGGCTCGCCCGGCTCCTCCAGGAGCCCCGGATGCGCGGGCGGGTGGCCACCTGGGACCCCGAGCGGAGCGCCGTGGGCTTCACCATCCTCAAGGCGGACTACGACCGCTTCCCCGCCTTCCAGGAGCTGGCCCGGGCCTTCGGCAAAGCCCAGGCCGCCCTCTACTCCTCCACCGGGGCCGCTTTTGAAAAGGTCATCTCCGGGGAGCACTACCTGGCCTACGGCTTCTTCGGCTCCTACGCCCTCCTCCGGCAGCGCACGGTGAAGGACCTCGGCATCGCCTACCTCACCGACGGCACCGTGGCCATCCAGCGGGTGGCCTTCATCAACAAGAGGGCGGCCCACCCGAACGCGGCCAAGCTCTTCCTGGACTACCTCCTCTCCTTAAGGGGCCAGAACCTCATGGCCTACACCGCCCTCATCTTCGCCCGCAGGGAAACGGTGGTGGGGGAGGCCACGCCCCAGGCCCTCTACAAAGCGGTGGGGGGAAAGGACAAGGTCTACGCCATCCCGGTGTCCACGGAAATCCTCAAGAACCTGGACCCCGCCGAGAGGATGCGCTTCCTCACCTTCTGGCGGCAGGCCGTCCGGGGCCAGTAAGGGTGGAGCATGGTCCGGAAGGCCCCGCTTGCCCCCTCGGTTCCCTGGCCCCTCGCCCTCCTCACGGGGGCGGTGGGGCTTCTGGTCCTCGCCCCTATAGGGATCCTGGTCTACCAGAGCCTCCTCACCGCCCCCTTCTTCGCCCCGGCCAAGCGCTTCGCCCTCGAGGCCTACCGCTACGTCCTCCACGACCCTTACTTCCTCGAGGCCCTGAAAAACTCCTTTCTGATCGGCCTTGGCATGGTGCTGATCGCCGTACCCCTGGGGAGCCTCTTCGCCTTCCTCGTCACCAAGACCGACCTTCCCTTCGCCCGGCTCTTTGAGCTCTTGCTCCTCGCCCCCATCTTCATCTCCGCCATCATTCTGGGCATCGGGTTCATCGTGGCCTTTGGGCCTTCGGGAGTGGTTTCCGGCTGGGTGGAGTCCCTTCTTGGGCACGTCCCCTGGACCATCTACACCCTTCCCGCCATCGCCGTCATCGCCGGGCTTACCCACGTGCCCTACGTTTACCTCTACGTGGCCAGCACCATCCAGAACGTGGACGCCTCCCTGGAGGAGGCCGCCCGGGTGGCGGGGGCGAGGCCCTACCAGGTGGCCCTCTCCGTCACCCTCCCCCTCGTGCGCCCCGCCCTGGTCTACAGCGGGGCCCTCATGCTCCTTCTCGGCTTTGAGCTCTTCGGCCTCCCCCTGGTCCTGGGGGACGCCAAAGGGATCATGGTGGTCACCACCTACCTCTACCGCCTCACCGCCATCACCGGAACCTCCGCCTACCACCTCATGGCGGCGGTGAGCGTCCTCATCGTCCTCATCGCCTTCACCCTGGTCCTCCTGCAGCGCTACCTGGTGGGGCGGATGGAAGGGCGGTACGTGGCCATCGGAGCCCGGGGATACCGCACGGAAAGGCTTCCCCTGGGGCGGCTCCGGTACGTGTGGGCCTTCGCCCTCGCCCTCTACCTCCTGGTGGCGGTGGTGCTCCCCGTGCTCGGGGTGGTGTTCCGTAGCCTCGTCACCAGCTGGGGCCCGGGGGTGGACCTGCGGGAGGTCTTCACCGTGGGGCACTACGCCGATGTCTTTAAGCTCCCGAACCTGAGCCGGGCGGTGACCAACACCCTTTGGGTGGCCGCCCTCGGAGGCCTCCTGGCCCTGGCCTTTTACCTCCTCATCGCCCTGGGCATCCAGCGGGGCCGGGGTTTTGGGCGCGTCCTGGACTACTTGGCGGGCCTGCCCCGGGCGGTCCCCGGGCTCATCATGGGGCTCGCCTTCCTGTGGATTTTCCTCTTCTTCAAGCCCATCGCCCCCTGGCGCAACACCCTCTTTGCTCTCGTTCTGGCCTACACGGTGGTCTGGATGCCCTACGGGGTGAGGCTCCTCACGGCGGCCCTCCTCCAGGTAGGGCGGGAGGTGGAGGAGGCGGCCAGGATCGCGGGGGCCTCCCCCGTTAGGGCCTTCCTCCACGGTACCCTTCCCCTCCTCAAAGGCGGGGTCCTTACCGCTTGGTTCTTGCTCTTCATCCAGTTCGTCCGGGAGTACTCCACGGGGGTTTACCTGATGACGGCGGGCACCGAGGTCCTGGGGGCCCAGATCGTGGCCCTCTGGGGGACGGGAGCGGTGGACGTCATCGCCGCCCTCGCCACCCTGCAGGTTCTCATCGTCAGCGGCGTCTTTGTCCTGGCCAATCGGCTTGGGGTGAGGCCCCAAGGGCTTTGAGGGAAGGGCAGGAGCATGGTTCGGAAAGCGCTTGACGGGCAGGAGGTTGTGACCGCTTCGGCGGAAACGCTAAGGGTGGAGGCCCTCGAGGTGCGCCTCGGGGAGAACCTCGTCCTCAAAGAGGTGGATCTGGCCGTAGAACCCGGGGAAATCGTGGCCCTCCTGGGGCCTTCGGGCTCGGGCAAGACCACCCTCCTCCGCGCGGTGGCGGGGCTTTTGCGGCCTACGGGGGGGAGGATCCTCCTCGGCAAAGAGGTGTTTTTTGACGGGAAAAAGGGGGTGTTCCTTCCCCCGGAGCGGCGCAATCTGGGCCTCGTCTTCCAGTCCTACGCCCTCTGGCCCCAACGCACCGTCTACGAGAACGTGGCCTACGGCCTGAGGCTCCGGAAGGTGCCGGAAAAAGCGGTGCGGGAACGGGTGCTCGGCCTTTTGGACCGCTTGGGGCTCACGGGGCTCGAGCGCCGCTACCCGGGGGCCCTCTCCGGGGGGCAGCAGCAGCGGGTTTCCTTGGCGCGGGCCCTGGCCTACGACCCAAAGCTTCTCCTTCTGGACGAACCCCTTTCCAACTTGGACGCCAAGCTCCGCGATCAGGCCCGGGTGTGGCTTAGGGAGACCCTAAAGGCCACGGGCAAGGCCGCCCTCTTCGTGACCCACGACCAAGGCGAGGCCATGGCCATCGCCGACCGGATCGCCCTCCTGAACGAGGGGCGGATGGAGCAGGTGGGCACCCCGGAGGAGCTTTACCGCAATCCGAAGACCCTCTTCGTGGCCGACTTCCTGGGCAACCCCAACGTGGTGGAGGCCCTGGTGGTGGGCCTCGAGGGATCCACGGCCCGCCTGGAGCTTGCGGGCTTCCCCTTGCGGGCCCGGGCCATGGGGGCTTTGGTCCCGGGAAGGCTGGCCAAGCTTGTCCTCCGCCCCGAGGCCCTGCGCCCTGCGGGCGTGGGGGAGGTGAACGCCTTGGAGGGAGCCCTCGCCCACAGCCTCTACCTGGGAAGCCACTACGAGCACTGGGTGCGCGTGGGAGACGCCCTGCTTCGCTTCTACAGCCCGCTTCCCCTGGGCGAGGCACGGGTGCGCCTCGCCGTGGATCCGGAGGCGGCCCTGGCCTACCCCGGGTAGGCCCGCGCATAATGCCTCCGTGGCCCGGGCACTTTGGCTTCCGGTGCTGGCGCTGGCCCTAGGTCTTTGGCTGGCAATCGGCCTCGAGGCCAACCGCCACCTCCTGGCCTCAGCCCTAAGGGAAACGGAGGCCCTGGCGGAGGCCGCGGCAAGGCTTTCTGATCCCCAGGCCCTCTCGCCGCTTGGCGTGCGGCTCACCGAGCGCCCCAGGGAAGCCGCTCCCCTTTGGGGCGAAACGGCCGCAGGGGTAGAGGTGGCGCCCCAAGGGATCCTGGTCTGGGCGGCGCGCCCATGGGACAGGGGAATCCTGGAGGCGGCGCGGGCCTACTCCCCTTACCTGCCCTCCCCCCTGCTCCCCTTCGGCCTCGCCCTCCTCGCCTGGCTTTGGGCCTGGAGGCGGGCCGAGGGGGCCGTCCGTCGGACGCTTGGGGCTCCTCTGAAAGAAGGGGCGGAGCGGCTTAATGACCTAACCGCGGCCTTCGCCAGCCTGGAGGAGGGGGTGGCCGTGCTCAAGGGGGAGGAGGTGGTCCTCCTCAACCCCAAGGGGCTGGCCCTCCTGGGCCTCCCCCCAGGAGCCCTGCCCCCCTCCCCTTGCGGCGGGTGTGGCCCGCCTTGGCGGACCGCCTCGAGGAGGGCGAGGCCTACCTGCCCCTGCCCACAGGCCGCCCGGGCCGGGTGCGGCTTCTGGGGTTTGGGGACCGGCGGATCGCCCTCTTCCAGGAGCAGGCCGAGCTCCTGCGCCTGGCGGAGGAGCTCACCCAAAGCCGGCGCCACCTGGAGCTCCTTAGGGCCCAGGCCCATGAGTTCCAAAACCTCCTCCATGTCATCGGCGGGCTCCTGGAACTCGGGCAGGTGGAAGAGGCCCTGCGCCTCGTGCAAGGAGAGCTCGCCGCCGAGAAGGCGCTGGAAAGCCTTCTCCGCGGAATAGAGGTGCCCTTGGTGGCCGCCCTTCTGCTCGGCAAGCTGCGCCGGGCCAGGGAGCGGGGCCTAGGCTTCCGCCTTGAAGGGAGGCTCCCCGCCCGCTACGCCTCCATAGGGGAGAGCCTGGCGAGCATCCTCGGCCACCTGCTGGAGAACGCCCTCGAGGCGGCCCAAAGCGAGGTGGGTCTCCGCTTCCTGGAGGAGGAAGGCCTTAAGGTGGAGGTTCTGGACGACGGGCCGGGCCTTCCCGAGGGAAAGGAGACCCCTTTCCTCCCCGGAGCGAGCGGCCGGGGCACGGGGCGGGGCTACGGCCTCGCCTTGGCCCGGGCGCAGGCGCGGGCCCTGGGGGGCGAGGTGGGCTACCATAGAAAGGGGAGGTGGACGGTTTTCTGGTTAAGCCTGCCCAGGCCCTCATCGTAGAGGACGATCGGCGGGTGGCCGCCCTCCATCGGGCCTTTCTGGAAGAGGAGGGCCTAAGGGTGGGGGGAATTGCCGGAACCCTCCGGGAGGCCTGGGCCTTCCTGGAGGAAAACCCTGACCTGGTCCTTCTAGACCTCTACCTCCCCGACGGCCACGGGCTGGAGCTCCTCCCCGCCCTGGAAGGGGTCTACACCGTGGTCATCACCGCCGCCAGGGACGTGCCCACGGTGGAGCGGGCCCTCTTGGGCGGGGCCATGGACTACCTGGTGAAGCCCTTCGGGCGCTCCCGGCTCCGTGAGGCCCTGGCCCGCTTCCGCGCCTTCCAAAACCTCAAGGCCAAGAAGGAGGTTTCCCAGGCGGACGTGGACCGCCTCCTCGGGCGTAGGCAGGCCCCTAAGGGCCTGGACCCCTTGACCCTGGGGCGGGTCCTCGCCCTCTTGCAGGGGGGAAAGCCCCTCACGGCCGAGGAGGTGGCGGAGGCCTTGGGCCTTTCCCGGGTCACGGCCTGGCGCTACCTGGAGGCCCTCCGGCGGGAGGGGCGGGTGCGGGCCGAACCGCGGTATGGAGGGACGGGAAGGCCCTCCCGGGCCTACCGCCTGGAACCCCACTGACACCACCCCATGCCGGCCTGCGCCAACGCGGAACCCTGGAAAAAGATCCCCGGGCCAGCCAGGCGCAGAAAACCGGAAGCGAGCATAAGACCGCCTAAGGAAGGTCTCGGAGGACAGGAGCCCGCCGTGCACCGGCCTTGGACAAGGCCCTTCTCGCCTTTGAAAGGCTTTCCTAAAAGTGCTCCCTGGGAGGCCGTGAGGCCCTGGCCAGCCGCTTGGGGCGACGGCACCCGTCACGAGACGTGCCCGGGGCGCGGTCCCCTCACGCCTCCGCCTCGGAAGAGGGGCTCAGGGGAACGAAGGGCCTCCCAAAGCCCCTCCCCGGAGGCGGGTGGAGGCGGCCCAGTCCACCCAGAGGCTCGGCCGAAAGCCTGGGCGTTAGGATGAGGCCGTGATCCCGGCGCGCTACGCTGCCTACTGCCCGAACTGCGGCGGCGAGGTGGAAAGCGAGCGCCTCGCGGCGGGGCTCGCCTGCGCCCGCTGCCAGCCCGACCCCGCGAAGCCCCCCCTGGCTGGGGCGCTGGCCCGGTTTTTCGCCCAGGAGGAGGCCCTCGCCGACTGGGCCCGCTTCTTCGCGGCCCACGTGGGCGCCCCGCCCTGGCCGCTGCAGCGGGCCTGGGCCGCGCGGGTGGTGCAGGGGCGCTCCTTCGCGATGCTCGCCCCCACGGGGATCGGCAAGACCACCTTCGGCCTCCTCACCGCCCTCTGGCTTGCCAGGGAGGGGCGGCGGAGCTACCTCGTCTTCCCCACCCGCCTCCTCGTGGCCCAGGCGGCGGAACGGCTCCGGGCCCTGGGGGCCCCCTTCGTGGCCTACACCGGGAAGCCCAAGGAGAAGGAGGCCCTCCTCGAGGGCGAGCGCCCCATCGGCCTCTTCACCGTGGCCTTCCTCTACAAAAACCACGCCCGGCTCCCCCGGCCCGTGGACTTCCTCTTCGTGGACGACGTGGACAGCCTCCTTAAGTCGGCGCGGAACGTGGACCGGGTCCTGGAGCTTCTGGGCTTTACCCCTGAGGACCTGGAGAAGGGCCTCTCCCTCATCCGGCTCCGGAGGAAGAACCCCGAGGAGGCCGAGCGGATGGCCGAAGGGCTGAGGAGGAAGGCCCGGGGAGTCCTCGCCGTGGCGAGCGCCACCGCAAGGCCGCGCTCCCCGCGGGTCCACCTCTTCCGTGAGCTTTTGGGCTTTGAGGTGGGCACGCCGAGCTTCGCCCTGCGCAAGGTGGCGGACCTGTACGAGGAGGCCTTCGGGCTCTCCCAGGAGGCCCTCTGGGCCCGGGGGGCGGAGTGGGCGAGGCGGCTTGGAGGCGGGGGGCTCCTCTTCCTCCCCGGGGACCTGCCGAAGGAGGCCGCCCTGGACCTCGCCCGCTTCCTCCGGGCCCAGGGCCTTAGGGCCAAGGCCTACCTGGAGCCCGAGGCCCTCGAGGCCTTCCGGCGGGGCGAGGCGGACCACCTCGTGGGGTTCGCCTCCTGGCGCAACCCCCTGGCCCGGGGCCTGGACCTCCCCGGGCGCGTCCGCTACGCCCTCTTCCTCGGGGTGCCCAAGCTCCGCTTCGCCTTGGGGGAGGACCTCGCCCCCGGCGAGCTCGTGCGCCTGGGCCTCGCCCTCTTGCCCCTCCTGGAGGACCCGGGGCTCAAGGCCCTGGTCCGAAGCCTCGCGCGCAGGCCCGGGCTCCAGGAGAAGGAGGTCGCCCCCCTGCGCCAGGCCCTCCTGGAGCGGCTCGCCGACCCCGCCTTCCGCGCCCGCGTGGCGGAAAGCCCCGAGGTGGGGCTCACCTTCCTGGGGGAGAAGCCCGTCCTGGTCTTCGCCGACGTCACCGGCTACCTCCAGGCCTCGGGGCGGACGAGCCGCCTCACCCCGGCGGGGCTCACCCAGGGCCTCGCCCTCCTCCTCGCCGAGGACAGGAAGGCCTTCACCGCCCTCATGCGGCGGCTCGGCTACCTCCTGGAGGCGCCGCCCCGCCCCGTGGCCGAGGTGGACCTCGAGGCCCTCCTCAAGCGCGTGGACGAGGACCGGGACCGGCTCGCCCGGGGGGAGCGGGGCGGCCTCGCCCTGCCCGAGCGGGTGGTGGTGGTGGAGTCGCCCAACAAGGCCCGCACCCTGGCCGGGTTCTTCGGCCGGCCCATGCGCCGCTACCTCCCCGGCCTCGTGGTCTACGAGGCCCTCTCGGAGGAGGGGTACCTGGTGGTCACCGCCACCCGGGGCCACGTCACCGACCTCGCCCTCCGGGGCGGGCTCTACGGGGTGGAGACGGCCCCCGCCTACCGCCCCCGGTACCACCCCTTGCGGGCCTGCCCAGAGGGGAGCGTCCCGGACCCCTTCTGCCCGGACGGGAGGGCGAGCCGGCCCGACCGCGACCGGGCCCTCGAGGCCCTGAGGAGCCTGGCCCTGGAGGCCCAGGACTTCCTCCTCGCCACCGACCCCGACACCGAGGGAGAGAAGATCGCCTGGGACGTCCTCCTCGCCCTCCGCGCCTTCGGGAAGGAGGTGGCGCGGGGCGAGTTCCACGCCGTCACCCCCCGGGCCTTCCTCGAGGCCCTCAGGCGCCCCCGGGAGGTGAAGGAGGACCTGGTGGAGGCCCAGATGGTCCGCAGGATCGCCGACCGCTGGATCGGCTTCGCCCTCTCGGAGGACCTGCAAAAGCTTCTTAGGCGCCGGAGCCTCTCCGCCGGGCGCGTCCAGACCCCGGTCCTCGGCTGGGTGATCGCCCGGGAGCGGGAGGCCCGCACCCGCCTCCCCTTCACCGAGGTCGCCCTCCGGGGGCTCACCCTGCGCTTCCCCGGCGAGGTCAAGGCGAAGACCCTCCTCCTGGAGGTCCTGGAGGAGGGGGAGCGGGAGCAAAACCCCCTTCCCCCCTACATCACGGACGCCCTCCTCGCCGACGCCTCCAAGGAGGGGTTCCGCGTCCCGGAGGCCATGGCCTTGGCCCAGGACCTCTTTGAGGCGGGCCTCATCACCTACCACCGCACCGACGCTACCCGGGTGGCCCCGGAGGGCATGGCCCTGGCCCGGAGGCTCATTGAGGCCCGCTTCGGTCCGGAGCACGCCCGCCCCAGGCCCTGGGGGGAGGGCGGGGCCCACGAGGCCATCCGCCCCACCCGCCTCCTCTGGCCCGAGGACCTAGAGGAGGCGGGGCTCCTCGCGGCCCTCCCCCTTTCCGAGGCCCACGGGCGGCTTTACAGCCTGATCTTCCGCCGCTTCCTGGCGAGCCAGATGGCCCCCGCCCGGGTGCGGGAGAAGCGGCTTCGCGCCTGCCTCGGCGAGGCCTGCCAGGAGCTCACCCTGCGGGTGGCCCTCCTCTTCCCCGGCTTCGCCCGGGTCTGGCCCCTGGGGCTGGACCCCGACCTCGAGGCCGGCCCCTACGCCGTGGCGCCCAAGACGGTGCGGCTCCCCAAGGCGGCGCGCTACACCGAGGGGGAGCTCGTGGCGGAGATGAAGCGGCGGGGCCTCGGCCGCCCCAGCACCTACGCGGCCACCGTGGAGCGGCTCCTGGAGCGCCGCTACGTGGTCCGCCGCGGGCCCTTCCTCGTCCCCACGCGCCTCGGCGAAAGGGTCTACGCCCTCCTCACGGAAAGGCCCCCCCTCGCCCCCGTGGCCCGGCGCTTCGTCGGCGAGGCCTTCACCCGGGAAGTGGAGGCCTGGATGGACCGGGTGGAGGCGGGAGAAGATCCCGTGCCCCTCCTGCGGGAGCTCCACCGGGCCACCCTGGCCCTCCTCGAGGCCCTCGAGGACGAGGGGCACTCCTAGCCCCTGGTAGCCTAGGGAAGGGATGCGGGCCCTCTACTGGACCTTTGGCCTCTCGTGGAGCCTTGCCCTGGCCGCTCACCTCCTCGGCCTCCGCCCGCAAAACCCCGCCTACCTCGCCTTCGCCGTCCTCTACATGTGGGTCCCGGGCCTCGTGGCCCTGGCCTTCGCCCGCAAGGAGGGGGTCGGGCTCCCCCTGGCCTTCCGGCCCAACCGCTTCTGGCTTTTCGCCTGGCTCTTCCCCGTGGCCCTCACCCTCCTCTCCCTCCCTCTAAGCCTCCCCTTCGCCCCCTGGAAGGGCCTGGCCTGGGCCCTGCCGGAGGGCCTGCCCCGGATCCCCGAGGCCGCCCTCTGGGCCCTCGTCCTCCTCCAGGGGCTTTTCGCCGGGGCCACGGTGAACCTCCTCGCCGCCTTGGGAGAGGAGCTCTTCTGGCGGGGCTACCTCTGGGAGAAGCTGAGGAGCGGGGCTTCTGGCCCGCAAGCCTAGAGATCGGCTTCTACTGGGGGCTTTGGCACGCCCCCCTGGTCCTCCTCTTCGGCCACAACTACCCGGACCACCGCCTCCTGGGCGTGGGCATGATGGTCCTCTTCACCCTGGCCCTCACCCCCGCCCTCCTCTACGCCAGGGAGAAGGGGGGTTCCCTTTGGGCCCCCGCCCTCCTCCACGGCACCCTGAACGCCGTGGCCGGGCTCTCCCTCCTCGCGGTGGAGCGCACCCACGACCTTCTCGTGGGGGTGGTGGGGCTTCCCGGCCTCTTCCTCCTCGCCCTCTTCAACCTCTGGCTCAGAAGGCGGGTCTAACGCTACGGCTCCTGGTGGAGCCGCTCGTAGAGGGGCCCTAGGTCCTCGGGGCGGAAGCGGGCGGTGTAGCCCTTGGGGGGGCACGGGCTCCTCGTAGAAGAAGGCGGGCAGGCGGTCGTCCTCGTGGGTGAAGCCCGCCAGGTGGTTTGACCTCCCCCTTATTCCTCGTGGGGGCCTGCATCCCCCTCTCCCCCCTCGGGGCCGCCCGGTGCGTGGCCCTGGTGAAGGGGGCCAGGTAGGAGAGGCAAAAGGGGAAAACCCAAAGGGGGAGGGTATACCCTCCCCCCTTTCCCTAATCCTTAGCGGACCTCCCAGAACTCGTGAGCGGGCTCCACCCGGAGGGGCCTGAGGTTCCCCTGGGAGGCCACCCGGAAGCGCCAGGTGAACTCCCGCACCTCGCTTCCCAGGCGCACCTTGAGGTAGGCCTCGTACTCCGCTCCGGGGGTGAGGGGCTCGTGGGGAAAGGCGATGACGGCTCCTTGGCCACGAAGGATCTTCAAGGCCTTCTCCCGCCAGGAGTCCCGCTCTTCCCAGTACTGCAGGCTCCCGTAGGCGCACAAGGGGTTCAGGCTCCCATCGGAGAGCCGGGTGAGCCTCCCCTCCAGTACCTCGGTATCCACCGGGGAGGCGGGGAAGGTCTGGAGGGTGAGGGGGAGGCCGATGGGCGTGCGCACCACGCCCGTCCCATCGTCCCAGGTGAGGCCTTCCTGGGTGAGGAAGGGGCGCTTGGGGGAGTTGTCTGGGTTCATGCAGGGGGCGGTGGGGTTGGGGTTCTCCCGACCTTGGTAGCGCTCCAGGGCGAGCTCCCGGTCTGGAGCGGGGAAGAGAAGGTAGGGGACGCTCCCCGTACCCCCGTAGAGGTTGGGGAGGTTGGCCCAGGAGCGGCCGTACCCGTCCCCGTAGCCTGGAACGGGCCCCGCGTCCTTGTAGATCCCAAAGCCGCCGTTGGTCGCCCTTGGGGCGATCATGTTGAAGCGGTGGAAGGGCGCGGCGATCCACCCGTTTATGGGAGACTCTTCAGGGGGCCAGTAAGGTTGCCCGCTCCTCCGTGAGAAGTACCCCCACTCGTTCCCCTTCCTCCCCGCTTGCTGGCCTTCCGGGCTTGCGAAGGGCTGAGAGAGGTCTTCATCGTGGGGGAGGTTGTTGGGGTAGTTCATCGCCATGTAGCGGCTGTGGAGCCAGGCCCAGAAGCTCCACTCGGGGTCCTCTCGCACGGGAGAAAGGCCCAGGTAGCTCCGCCAGAAGTTCCAGGCCTCCATGCCCGAGCGCTCGCCAGGGGGCAGGATCTTCAAGTAGAGGGGGACGACCTCCTCCACCGTCTTCCCCGAGGCATCCTGCCCCGTGAGCACCACCTCGTACTTGAAGGGGCCCTGAGGGAGGGCATCGGAGGCCACCTGGAAGGCGAGGGACACCTCGGGGGTACCGGGGGTCAGGGTGAGGGTTTCCCTCGGGTGCTCCACACCGGGGTAGCGGGTGCTGTCCCAGCCAGGGCAGTACGAGGTGCCCTTGGCGCAGGGGTCGGCGAGGGCCACCCGCAAGGTGACGGGGCCCGCTCCCTCCCGGAAGGAGAGGCGCAGGGTGTAGGTGGCCGTTTCGCCAGGGGCCACGGTCTGGTAGCCCTCCCCCACCACGTGGGCCTCGAAGGGCTTGGGCTGGGGAAGGAGGGACTGGAGGGTGTTGCAGGCAGAGAGGGAGAGGACAAGGAAGGCCAGAAGGAGGGTTCCGAACTTGGTTCTAGCCATGGCTCCATATTACGGCCCGACCTGGATCTCTTCCCGGGGAAAGCGGGCGTCCAGGGTGTAGACCCGCCTCACCCCAGAGGCCAGGGCTGCCGCCCAGATCAGGGCATCCCCAAAGGAGACCCTCTTTGAAGGGCGGCAGAGGAGGAGGGCCCGCATCCAGAGGTCCTTGTCCCCGCCCACCGCCTTCAGGTTCTCCTTCTGGAGGAGGGCCAAAAGGGCGTCCACCACCTCCTTCCTGGGAACCCCATACACCGACTCCAAGACGTAGGCCGTCTCCACCAGGGCCACCTCTGTGAGGCCCAGGGTCTCCTCCCCGTCCAGGACCTGGGCCGCTCGCTCCGCCAGGTGGGGCGGGTCCCCGGTCAGGTAGCGCACCAGGAGGCTCGTGTCCACCAGGGCCTTCAACCTTCCCCCTCTTCAGACCAGGAGGCCCGCCAGGCCCTCTCCCTGGCCTCCGCCCAGGCTTCCTCGGAAACGGTGCCCCGGATCTTGTCCCGGAGAAGGCCTTTGAGGGAGGCCTTATGGGGTGGGGGAAGGAAGTAGAGCTCCACGTGGTCGTCCACCAGGCGCTGGATTACCCGCCAGCCCGGGCGGATCCCCAGGCGCTCCCGGATCTCCTTGGCGATGACCACCTGCCCCTTGGGGCCTACCAGGTAGGGCATGGTATAACCTCCCCACTTCAGTATAACCTGCCCCGCTTTTAGGGGTTGACGCCGTGATCCGGGTTCCCAGGGCAGGATGAGCACGATCGTCTCGGGAGGGAGGGCGTTGCGCGCTTCAGCGCCTCCTTGAGCCTCGAGGCCTCCACCTTGGTCACCACCGCGAGTATCCCTCACCTCCGTTGCCTACCGCTTCACCGTCTCCCTGAGCTCTCATCACTGAACTTACGCGGCCTCCACCTGCACCGGTAACAGAGGGCTCAAATCCAGGCTCAGCTTACCCGCGATGAGTCTTCTTCGGCACCCGTAGAAGCTCAACCCCAGCCCCTCCCGTTGCCGCTCTATCAGCCCGTAGGCCACCAGCCCCAGCGCCAAGTGCGCCAGTAGCTTCCCCCTCCGCCAGTGCCGGTGCCCCGTCCACCCAAGCTCCTGCTGTAGCCCCCGGAATATTT
>Ga0255147_1000207_pt1 | contig 22081 bp, 21 predicted proteins | sample Atl_Miss_RepA_8h_FD_183034 | JGI IMG/M metagenome (GOLD analysis project Ga0255147, IMG submission 183034) | Freshwater microbial communities from Altamaha River, Georgia, United States - Atl_Miss_RepA_8h | ecosystem: Environmental > Aquatic > Freshwater > River | place: USA: Georgia | collected... | reverse complement strand
TATCATCAGCGGCTTCACGAGCAGCAACTTCAGAAGACATTGCAGCAGAGCGAGCGGCAGCTTCAGCAGCATCACCAGAAGCTCTTGCAGATTCTTCTGCATAGAGTCTAGTTTCAAGGCTGTCATCTTCAGCCATACGAGCAGAAGCTTCGTCAGCTATAGCAGCTTCAAGGCTATCTTCAGCAGAGATGCGGTCAGCAGTTAAAGAACTTATTGCTCCAGAAAGAGTTCCATCTACAGATTGGAATGCACTGACAACTTCAACGAGAGAGTCGAGGGCTTCAGTATCCAAATTAGATATTACAAGATCTATGCGAGCATCTAAGCTATCATCAGCGGCTTCACGAGCAGCAACTTCAGAAGACATTGCAGCAGAGCGAGCGGCAGCTTCAGCAGCATCACCAGAAGCTCTTGCAGATTCTTCTGCATAGAGTCTAGTTTCAAGGCTGTCATCAGCGGCTTCAAGAGCGGCAACTTCACTACTAAGAGCATTAGTAAGAGAAGCGTCACCAGAAATTCTTGAAGAAGCTTCAGCAGATACTGCGGCTTCACGAGCAGCAGCTTCAGCAGCATCACCAGAAACTCTCGCAGATTCTTCTGCAGAGAGACTAGTTTCAAGGCTATCATCAGCAGCTTCACGAGCGGCAACTTCAGAAGACATTGCTCCGTCGACATATTGCTTGCTTGCTGCGTGAGCGTTTTGAGTAGGAGCAGGAACATTGAGTTCGCCGTCTACACTAAAAGTACCAATTAAATCAACCCCTAGATCAGATTGAATTCTGTCTTTGTCTCCGCTCGTTCCTTTTTGAATGTTGAAAACATTTTCATCCGCATCATCTAAATACAATCCACTTGCATTTAATTGAAACCAGCTCTCATCGGTTCCATAATCCATATAGCCGGCAACTGTATTACCAACCATATCCAAGTTTCCTTCCATTGGACGGCTTCCGTCCAATTTAAGGAATGTAAGATCTTCAGCTTCACGAGCAGCAACTTCAGAAGACATTGCAGCTTCACGAGCAGCAACTTCAGAAGACATCTGAGTAGAAAGAGCTACTTCAAGGCTGTCGTCAGCGGCTTCACGAGCAGCAACTTCAGAAGACATCTGAGTAGAAAGAGCTACTTCAAGGCTGTCATCAGCGGCTTCACGAGCAGCGGCTTCACCGCTTATTGCGGCTTCACGAGCAGCAACTTCACTGCTTATTGCAGCAGAGCGAGCAGCAGCTTCAGCAGCATCACCAGAAACTCTCGCAGATTCTTCTGCAGAGAGACTAGTTTCAAGGCTATCATCAGCGGCTTCACGAGCAGAAGCTTCGTCAGCTATAGCAACTTCAAGGCTGTCTTCAGCAGATATGCGATCTACAGTGAGAGCAGATATTGCCCCAGAAAGAGTTCCATCTACAGATTGGAATGCGCTGACAACCTCTGTTAAAGAGTCTATAGCAGCAGGATCAACGTTTTCTGTGATGAAGTCTATACGAGCAGCAAGACTATCGTCTGCTTCTTCGCGAGCAACAGCTTCACTGCTAATATCAGCTGCAAGATCTTCATCTGCAGCTGCACGAGCAGCAGCTTCACCGCTTATCGCGGCAGAACGAGCAGCAGCTTCAGCGGCATCGCCAGAAACTCTTGCAGATTCTTCTGCAAAGAGACTAGATTCAAGCGAAGCATCACCAGAGATTCTAGAAGATTCTTCAGCAGAAAGCTGAGAACTAAAAGCAATCTCTTGCCCATTGGCCTTAATTTTATTACCATCGGCCACATCCATCTTTATAAGATTGATTTCTTCACCAGCGCTGTTAAGCGCTCTAATGGCCTCACCTTGGCCTAATTTGATCTTTGAGCCATCGATCGAATTAGCGCCAATATGTTTCTTTTTGATTTGATTTGACATATTGTTTATTTTTCTCCTATTTGAATGTGCCGAAATAGCACAACTATACATCATAACATAGTTAATGACTTAAACATGACTTAAATAACTTAATCAAATATATGGTAGATGTATCATATATTTAATTTAGGTTGATAGGCCCTCTTATAAGAGGGCCTCAAGAATGAGCAAATGTGAGATAAACATTATCACCTATCTCCATTTCCTCTTCGCCGCCGGAAGCAAATGGACCTATCCAGGTTATCCTTGTCGTTTGATTGTCGTTTAAGTAAGATAACTCAAAATCATCGTGTTGATGAGCCATCACTCTACCGACAGATACGGTGATAGAATTAGGAACAACCGCGTGAGGTATGTCAATGTAAGATAATTTTGAAGCTGCGTCTACTATTATCTTAAGTTTAGTGAAAACTACAGATTGAAGCGCGCTTATATTAGCTTGCATCTGAGCTATAACTTGAGAAGTTGATTCATCTCCAGATATGCGAGCAGATATTTCAGAAGAAAGATCTGAAAGCAATTCAGCGTTTTCTGTTTCTCTAGCCAGTATCTCAGCCGATAATGCTGAATTTAAACTTTGATCGGCTGATTCTCTTGCGGATATCTCCGCAACGAGTGACGATCCAACGTTGAAATCTGCAGACTGAAACGCGCTCACTATTTCTGCCAGCGAGTCTAAAGCACTTGGATCTATATTAGAAACTAAGTTATCTATCTGAGACTGAAGTGAGGCGTCTGCGGATAATCTAGTTGATTCTTCAGCAGATATTAAACTCTGCATGTACTCATCATTTCTTCTTAATATCCAATCTTGAATACTAGAAGTACCAACAGAAAAATATTCTGCACCGGTTACAGTATTTATCCAATGTATACCAGCTTCAGGCGGCGGAGCAGCAGGATTAGTGATCTTTCTTACGATGTGCGGACTATTCATTCAACTTGTCCTCATCATCGTTATACAGTATAGAGTCCGCGTCGAACAATATCGATGCCACGGGAAAATCTACATCTTGCCTAGAATCCAATAAGATAGCCTTGATAAAGTCCTTGGTCTTTACTTCTGGGACTGGCACGAACTGTATATTGTCGTTGTACGGATCGTATTTCCAGGACATCAGACCCTCGTTTTTTGAATCCTAAGTATTGTTTTTCTTGTGTCGTCTTGATATGTAACAAGTACAGTCTTTACGACGTTGCCCATTTTTTTATAAGTGTGCAGTTCAGTATTAGAAGAAGGAAATGTGGTAATAAAATCATCCCAATCAGGTTTTTCACTTATCTTAGTTGAAAGAGACGGAAGCATTCTCTCTTCAAAGTCTTCTATATTTTGAGCATCTGATTTCTGGAGATGGCATTCATAAGTTATAGGTCCATCTATAGCTAAAAGATGATAGTAGTCATTTCTAGTTTCACCTATAAAAACTTCAAGAGTTTTAGCTGAAACTATTTGAACAAATTCTTCATATGTTCTTTTTAATCTCATTCAAACTCCTTAAACGACATTAAGCCATACATAGTTGCATTGGCGGTTAATGGCGTGGCAGTCAATGACATTATTTCTGATTGACCATTAAAATCATTACCAAGCGTTAAATCCCAAAATTTAGATATTAAATCTAGTTTCTCTGAAGCTTGAATGTTACCCTTCATGTAAAATTCAGCTACAACATCTCCTCCAGTCCAAGCTGTTGCTGACACATCTTTTTCACATAGTGAGTTAGGTATTGCAGTCCAAACTGCTCCAGTTAAAACTGGTCTATGTATTATCTGAATAATAAAATCATCTTGAGAAGTGCTAAAGGCACCTATGTCAAGTATTTGAACCGGCACATCTGTAAAACCTGTCTTTTTTCTTATACTGATAACCGGATATGATCTGCCTGAAAGAGGAAGAGATTTTGGAGTGGTTCCGCTTGATGCGCTGTGCAGATGACCGTGCTGTGAAGTGGCGCCGTTAGACACAACAGAGCAACATGTAAACTCAAAGAAAGATGGAAGAGAACTAGAATTGTTTATTATCTCTACTTGAACTGGTAAGGTACCAGTTTGACTGTAAAGACTAGATATATTGTTTGCGTGCTGAAATTTATGAACTCTAAATATCTTTCCGTTAAGAACAAAACCAAATTCTACCTGCCCGCTTCCCAGCCATTGATATTGTATGTAGAATATTTGCTGTTTAGTCCAATCAATTGAAACACCAGACGGATTAGTATGCGGATCTAAGTTGCCGTTCATCTTATCGATGTTCCAGTTTTCTTGAGATACGAATATATCAACTGGTGCCCCAGAAACAGATGATCTTATACCAACACTTACAACGCCGTCTTTTGCTTGAATCATGAATCCATTTTTAGCATCAAAAAGACCTATTCTTTTAGTTACTCCATTAGTGGCCCCATGAAAACAAAAAGATCCCTTAACTGTATTAGTAAAGGCTGGCGAATAAGGAAAATAGTTTCTGGTTCTAAACCTTGCAGTGGATCCAACGGTATTAGTGCAAGAAATACTGGCGCTGGCCCTCGTAGGATTATGGGTTATGGTACCACCGGACAATTCTTGTCTTATAAAAACTTTATCTTGCAACGAATATTGAAAAGAGGAATCAAATAGAAGGTGCGGTGGCGCAACTTTAATTCTGCCAAAAGAATCCTCTGCGTCCATTGAGATCTGCTGAGGATTAGATGATGTATAAGGATTGCCCAGTCTATCTACTGAAATAGTTCTAAGGGCAACAGTAGGCTCTTCTTCATATACAGCTCTGTTTATCTCCTCAGATGGCACAGATGGGCGCTTCTGTTCGTTCGCGCCTATCTTAGCGTTCAATGCAACGGTATAAGCACTAAGATCTTCTCTAGTGTTTATCGAACCATTTCTAGGGCCGACGTATATTACGTTAGCGCTATCAACATGTTTTATCTCAAGCTCAAGATTAGGAAGACCGTCGGCAGATATGAATACCTGCTGCTTGACTTTATAGCTGGTAGCGTTGCCAACAGTAATTTTCCCGTTGGCAGTACCATCAGCAGTGAAGGATTGAGGTGGTACGGATTTTAAGCGTTTCTCAAGCATCTTACCGTATCTCCATCAGTTAAACTTGGAGAGAGGTAAGTAAAAGAAAAGCGCCGTAATTTCGGCGGCCTAAATACACTATCGTCTGCTAGAAATAAACAAACGACAGATGGGCTATCAATTACACATCTAAAAACCATATACCTTTTTCCAAGCACCCATGACCGTTCATAGGCTCTTGATAAGATTATAACATAAGTTTGGATTATGAAATCAATAACCGGACGAATTATCGTCTTTATCTGAAACTTTTATTGAGTTCCAGTATTCTATTTCTTCTTGCTCAGAGGCAAACCTTGAGTTGATAGGTTTGGAGGCCTCTTGTAACCAGTTAAAGGTATTTTGCCACTTTTGCTCGGCGGCCTCAGCCTGCTCTTTAGAGACCACGGATTGGCCAAAAAGTTGCTGGTCAGATGGCTGAAGAACCTGTTGCCCCTGCACTCCGTTACTGAACAGAGTTTTGGCTAATTCTGCTGCCAAGGCGTCCTCGCTGCCCTTGGAGCCATCTTTTGGTCTATAGTCATATGCTGACGGGATACTATTGTGTCTAAGCCATGGTCTGTCATCTTCAGGCTCTATGGACTTGCGAAGTCTAGAGGCATACCCCATCATGTATTTACCGGCTTCTCCAATAGTGTTTGCGGTAGAAACATACTTTTTAGCCCTAGTTACGCCTCCAGTTAAAGTTTCAGCAGGTGTAGTTTGCAGATGATATATATCAAACTTGCCATCGTTTCTTTTAACAATATGGACCGCTCCGTGATCAGCGTGAGTTAGGGCGCCAGTTTTCTTATCTTGATGCCAACCTGGCCCAACGTGCGGCAATGGAATCTCTTCATAATCATCTATGGATGATGTCTTAGGGGGAGCCGGAGTAGGAGGCGGGACTAATTTGAGCTGAGCGCCCTTTCTAAGAGAAGAAAGGGCCTTTATTAGGTCATCGCACTTCTTTAATGTTTTTTGATCTTTATTGCTCATCTTTTGCGACGTTTTTAAGATACGTTTTTCTGTTTTTAGAGTTCTTAGGGGCTATCTCGGTTTTACCAACCGGCTCACAAGAGCCTTTTTCGTAAGGTTTTTTACCCTTGACTGGTTTATACCCTTCCCAGCATCTCTTAGCTAAAGATTCTATTATAAAATCACACATAGCCTCTGTAGACTTCTTGACAGAGCCACATTTCCATCTTCTTCTAGCCTTACAGGCTCTCTTATCAGGATCCTTTTGGCAGTTTATGTTGTGCATCCTTATTTGGCCGGCATTTCTAGCGCAAAAACTTCTTTTTCTTGGGCCGCCACCTGGTTGAGGGGCCTTGAGATTACCGCCCGTAGCTTTATTATAAGACTTTCGTCCAGCCGCCGTAAGTCCACCTTTTTCAGATTTATGCTTAGCCTTAGGTGACCATTTTGCCTTATTTAACTCTTCATAGCCGCTATCTAACATCTTTTTAACAACAGCATCTTCATAAAATTCTGGAACTTCTTCACCAAAATTTACATCAATGCTGTTATCGTCAAATATAGAAAATATTATCTCATCTTTATCCATGGCGTTTATCTCCCGCTAATGAACCTAACTTAAGTTGCTTTAATTTTTGTTTATGTTTTTCTTCTGCAACGTCTTGCTTCATGGATGCATTTCTTCTAAGTTGATGCTCCATATGCCTTAGCTTTAACTCATGTTCTTTTTTTCTAAATTCAAGCTCTAACTCAAGTTCTTTTCTTTTAGCCTCAAGCTCTAATTTTCTGTCTTCAAGTTCCATGCGCTTTATCTCCTTAGAGATATTTGGATCAGATAGTTCTGACTTAGCGCCTTCATACTCTAAATCCATCATGCGCTTCTTGTGCTCTAATTCGTGGTCAGATAATTTAGACATATGAGAATGCTCGTGGTCTGCTTTTCTTCTAGCAACCTCTTGTTCGAGCTCTGCCATCTTTTGAGCAGATTCAACATCCACCTGTGACATAGCTGCTTCAGATTTTGCCTTTGCATGCTTAGCGTCATCTATAGCAGGAGGGTGGTGATTGTGTACTATAAAGGCTATTTCTGGTTCAGAGTATCCATTTTCTCTCAGAGCCTGTATCAGTTCTTCTTCAGAAGTCTCTGGATCTAGATCTTGTTGCGCATCTTGATCGCCCTGTTGCTCTAGTTGAGCTTCTTCTGGCTGAGCCATCTGCGGATCTTGCGGTTGTTGATCTTCTTGAGGTTCTTGGCCTTGGTCGGGCTGTTGATCTTCTTGAGGTTCTTCGCCTTGGTCGGGTTGTTGATCTTGCTGCGCAGCCGCAGCTTGCGCCATCATCTGGCGTTGTTGCTGTTCTTTATCTTGATCACCTGATTCATCTTCATCTGGTTTTTCAGATTCTCTAAGATTCATTATAGACGCATCGTGCTTCAAAGCCTTCTTAAGTTTTTTCCATCTTCTCTTTAAAGAGAAAGGTTCCTTCTTAAGTGGTTCCTTGCCTGGCACTATTTCCATCTTTCCATCTGCAGTGACTTCTTTAAAAGTTTTCTTCATATATCTTAATTATAAATAATCTATCAGGAATCTCTTTTGATAATAACCTTTTGCGGCCTCAGTTTGACTCTGAATTATGTTAGCAAGATCTTCAAGTCTTTTCGCAAGAAAATTTGGACCAAGAGTACCAACGCTTTGACTTACGCCATCTATACCTATAGATGTAGAATTGTGCGGAAATAAGACCGGACCAAGAGCTGACAAGAAACGATAAGCCGCAACGTTTTCTATCAAGCTGCTAAGCATAGCCGGAATCTTGTCTTTTTCAAAACCTGCTACATATCTAACAAATACTGCTCCAGGCCAGTTACTTATCGCTTGAGAGTTAAAAGCATGATACCCAAGGCCGGAATATATGCTCACTATGAAACCAGATATGGTCACGCCTTGAGCAGGTACAAGCTGTATGGTTCCTTCTTGTGGCTGAACATGAACAAACTCAAGAGGAATATCTACAAGCGGTAAACTACCAGGAATACCTATGCCATTGTTAAATGTAAGTTGATACTTCTCAACACCAAGTATTGGAGTATGATTAAGTTTAGTATAACCAAAACTCCAAAACTGCATCTCTCTATTATAGTCGTGCCTTTCTTCGAAGGTTGTTGGGGTTACATATATATCTAGCTCATGCTCTACTTGAGAAATAGCTTCTACTATGTATTTTTCTAGAGTTTCGTCTGTTATCTCTTGACCAGTTAAATAAGATTTAAGGGGCAATCCCCATAGCGATTTAAGGCGCATGGATTGTGCCGTAGGAAGAGAAGCATATCTATTTGCGGAAGGATCTTGTTCTACGCTCCAGGAAGGAAATGGTGCCACTGTTGGTGTTTTAGTTATAGACACTTCTTACTCCTGTCCTTGCGGTTTTTTAACCTTCAATGAATCTGTCATCTGTAATCTTTGAGCGGCAGATGGATCTTTAAATCTTCTTATGAGAACTTGAGGGCTTTTCTTTTCGGGCGCTGGTTGCGGAGCCGCTTCAACCGGTTGAACCGGTGCTTTAGGCGCAGGTCCTCGCGCTTCAACTATCTTAGCAGGTTCTCTTGGCTGCTGATCAACGCCTCCAGCCATGCCACGAGCAACTTCAACTCTTTTTGCAGCTCTTCTTAATTCTGCTGGAACAGCGGCTTCGCCAGATTGTTCTCTTAGTTGAGCTAATGCGTTTTTCATCTCGCCTCTTATCAAAGATCCGGCGTGAGTAGCAAAGCTTGCTTTTTTAGGGTGATCGTGATCATATCTGTTTACAGCTTTTATAAGACCGTGCATACCAGCCTCATCAAGTGCGCCAAAGTCAACATCTTTTTTATTCATTTGAAGTTCGTTTATGACTCTTTTTGCACTCATCCCTATTAGCGGATAATACTTTTTAAAGAAATCATCAAACTTTGCTTTAGCAACTGGATCTTTTATATCGGCGTGGCTTCCCAATATGCGTTTTATGTCTTGCTCGCTTCTGCGATCAAAGCTCATCATGTCATTTTCGTCTATTGGACTTTTTACTCTTTTGCCTTTTTCGTTTTGATAATAAGAAGCAAAATCTTTTATGAAATCTTTATTTGCGGCAGCAAAAGCTGTAGCTGGATCCTTTGCCATAGCACCAACAGTTCCGACGTCGTCTTCTTTTACTCCGCCAACGTGTTGCATAGCTTCTTCCATAGATAATGGAGCTTCAGCTTGTGCTCCGCCCCTAAGAACGTTCATTATATTTGCCTCTTTTACGGCCTCAAATGCTTCTTTTCCGGCTTGTCCTCTTTTGTGAGCTTCTCCATGTGCCTTAATAGCATCATGAATATGGTTTGGATTTTTCTCTAACCAATCTTGATTAAATTTTCTATCCATCTTAATTTTTTGAATCATGGACGCATTTTTATACTCTGGCGAGTTAACAAATTCTTCATACGCTTTTTGCCTATCTGCATGATTAATTTGTCTAGAAGCTATTAACTCGCCTTGATGCGCTATTACTGGATTTTTGGTTGGAATCGCACCCAACGCGGCTCTCATTTTAGCTGCGTTTTCCCAAGGTAAAGTGTGTCTCCTTAATTCAGCTATTTCTTCTCTAGTTGGTTGATACCATCTTGAGGGCTCACTAACTTCTTCGGCCTGAGATGCAGCAGGAACTGGCGCAGGCGTTGGACTCTGTACCGCCGGTTTAGGTTTTGATTTTTGTTCTTGTTGTTTTAACCATGATGAGGCTGGATCTTCTTCAGATTCTTCATCCTTGTAGCTTGGTTCATCTGCTTCTTCTGAATAAGGATTGTCGTCATCTGGATTAAACTCCCTTAATTCCTCTCCATCGTCTTCATCGTCTTCATCAGAGTATGGATCATAATACGGATCTTGATCTTCATCAGAATACGGATCGTAAGATTGTTCATCTTCATCTTCGTCGTCATCGTTTATCTTCTGTCTTATTTTTATTAACGCTTCTTTAATTTCTTCTACAGAAAATCTATTAGCGCTTTTTATCATAGATACAGCTGACAATATTTCTTCATTTAAAGAGCTAGATTTTTTCATCTTATGGTATATATGATTAGTTAAGGCCCAATCTGTATCCGAAAAAGATTCTTCGTCTTTGCCTTTAGACTTTGCGGTCGCCTTTTTAGCTTTAGCCCAAACAGATTCATCTTTCTTAGATCTTATAAAACCAGGCATATTTACTTTTTACTTCTTAAAAATTTAAGCCTAAGATTCAATGGTAAGGCCATCCAGTCTTTTTGACTCATGACGTCCTTGAATTCTTCTGGTAATACGTCCACTGGATTTAAATTACTTCTAGCTGCTTGAGCCGGTGCTTGCTGAGCTTGAGCCGGTGCTTGCTGAGCTTGAGCCTGCCCGACTATTTCAGCAGGTCTTCTGATTACGCTAGGTCTAGCCTGAGCGGGCGCTTGCTGAGCAGGTGTAACAACCTCAGCAGGTCTTCTCACTACATTAGATCTAGATTGTTGATTTGGAGAATAAGGCACTTCTTCAAGAACTCGACTCGTATAAGGAGCTGCTTTTGGAGAAGCGACAGCTTGCGCAATAGACGTATCAGGTGGTGCGATAGGATCTACATAGGATATCAGATGATCGTTTGCAAGTTCTTCTGGAGAAGGTTCTTGAGCTTCTCCTGGCAGCATAGCATGCCTTGGTTGTCTAATCAAAGGAATGCCGTCAAAATGATGACCCGTTGGCTTAGAACTACCTCGTTTTGCGTACGCCTTTGGATCTGCGGCCTCAAGCGCCTCATGCCTGTTTAAAAAATTTTCATAATGATGACTATTTTTCCACTGAGCAAGCTCAGACGCAAATTTAGCAGCTTGCGCTTCGGTGAATTTTTGATGCGGAATATCAAATATAGAATTTATTGGATGAAAGTCGAACTCATGAGGGACGTACGAATCAATATTTGGAATATCTTCTATATGTAGATGGCCGCCGCCGGCTGCCACTTCACTTTCTGAGCCTATTCTTATATCTTCAAAAGGAAAACCACCCTCGTGCGGCGTTTGACGTGCCTTTTCATGATTTTTATTTTTTGGCATTTCAAGGTATCTATAATCCGGAGTAGACCTTGACTTGTTGTGATTATGACCAGGCTTTCTACCAGAAACAGATGGTCTGCCACCCCAACCCGTTGTACCTATAAGGTCATCTTCTGGATCACCAGTATATTCTCTTCCTCGCAGCGGATCAAAAATAGTAACTTTTCCGCCTGGATGAACTTCAACTGGCTTAAAATCTTTAAATTTATGATGTCCAGTGTAGTTTGATTGCCACGCTCTTATGGGCGGAGTATCTTCTATAAGCTTACCGTTAGAATGACGACCTGCTCTTGCAGCCAAATGAACAAGGGGGACTATTCTAGCTACATGTTGATCCGCTATACTTCTTAGTTTTCTTCTTTGATTTGGATCTGTTGAGGCATGAAATCCTTTTAATGCAGATTTATATCTTGATATGTGGTGCCCCAACGCGTCTTTGAGCATGAAAATATCATCGTTCTGAATATCGGGTGCCCATGCTAGTAAGCTACTATTAGGATTTTTTCCTATAGCGTCAGAATTTCTAGCCATCTTCTCAAGAGATTCTATTATATATCCCTCAAGAGTAGGCTCTGATAAACCTTTAACAAGCGTTAAAAGTTCTAAATTTTTATATGCCTTAGCTTTTAATGTGAGTAATTCTCTAAAATTAGAAATAAACATAGAGACCTCAAACTTGTCTATCTTTGTCTCTAGCTACTTGCACGAAGGCGTTTGCCGCTGCTATTGTGACAGTTATGGTAGCCTTAGAATCGTCTTGATTTCCTCTGCCGGCATTAAATATTGCTATTTCGCCGGAGACCATCGTCATTGCTAGCACGCCGTCTATATAGACGGTACATGCTCCAGCTGCTCTTACTCTGAACGTAGAATAAGGAAGCACTTCTATAGAGCCGGTTCCATTAGTTATCTTTTCTTCCCATACAAGACCGCTCTCGGAATGCCTAAGAGTGGTACTCGCTATATTGGCTGTTTTCATCTTGCCTCCTATATAACCATATATAATTATACTACGCAAGAAACCTAAAAACGACCACTATGTTATTTTCTGAACAATTCAAATAGCGATTTTTTAAGCCTATTTTTAGGCTTTATGTTAAGGGGCTCAAGCAGCTTCTCGTACTGCTGTATCTCGGCCCAGGCGTCTTGTTCAGAGGCCCAAGATTCATCCTCGTTAGCCTCTATCTCTATAAAGCGCCTAAGCTCTTTCATCTCTTTATCGTATACAACATAGTAAACTATAACGGCTTTATTAACCCAATATATCTTACATATCTTATATATACCAAAATTATGCTTATAGCCCAATAGATCAACAAAGGCAGAAACAGTCTTTAAGTTGTCGCCGGCCGTAGGAAGATTAACCTCTATTCGCTCATTGTTGTTCTTATCTGAAGTTTTACGCTTTATGGTGAGCTCGCCACCGGCATCAGTATATCTGTATCTTATGAAGTTACCGATAGAGTCAGTGAAATAATCATCGTACGAGCTCACCATCATCTTCTTGTGTACAGGAAGAGATTCGATGAGGCTGACGAACTCATACATGGATACGTCTTGAGCATCGTACTTGAACTCTATTTCCTTGAACTGCATAAATCACCTTACGGTGCCTATTTTTAAGCTAGCGCGTTTTTCTTCTGAAAACAGATTCTCTCTGTCTCTTGATTCGGCACCGCACTTCTTACACCTGTAGCGCTGGTATTTACCTACGCTTGTGTAATAAAAACCGTTCCTCATTAGCTCAAAACTGCCGCACTTGCAGCGATTACTGTTAGCGCCGTGATAAAGATCAAAGTTAACGGAATTATCCCAAGGTATGAGCTTCGTATAAAGCTCTTCGAGAGAGAGAACGTCGCGCTTGTTGTATCTCTCCATCTCTTTCCAAGCTTCTATGTTACCAGCAAGACATTCTTTCCACATCTCAAAGCCAGAAAACTTTGCATGCTTTGACTTCTTGTATTTAACGCACAGTTTATCTGTCATGTACTCTAGCTTGTTAGACGTAAATCCAAAATGCCTTTGCGCTATAAGTTTTGTGTCTATGTGTTTGTAAGAGCTAGGGGGCTGAAAGCCGTTTATTATGAATCTTGCGTTTAATTTTTTGACGTCGAAACTTTTACCGTTCTGTGTTATAACTACATCTGCTTCATCGAGGAGCTTCCATATATGTTTAAGAAGATTTGAATCGTCTTCGATGTTTTTAGCGTTTCTTTGATCCATGTACATAGTTTTTTCAGGCGGATCATTCAACCATTTTGCGCTCCAGCTTAATATATACCAATCAGAATGAAGTTGATTAAGGGCCACGTTATTGTCCCATAGCGACCAGACATATCCGAGCATCGGAGCAGTCTCTATATCGAATATTAAAACCTTTGGGCCATTATTTTTTTTATTTGACATCGCTGGTCCTTTATACCATAAACATTCTCAGTATAGACGCGATAATAAATGGCGCAATGAGATTGTTTTCATAGATTGATTATACCGCGATACAATTAACGCGCCATAGGGTGACACACGGTGATGATTAGTTTATATTTCTTTGCGAGAGTCATTGTTGGTCCTTTCGTTTAGCTAGCTTAGCAGCTCTTTGAACGTTTTCATTCGGATGCCTTAATGCTTTATCCATGTTGCCAGGTTGCTTGAGCCAATTATTGAATTCTGGATGGTCGATTGCAGCATATTGAACCTCTTCATAATCATGCTCTAATGCCTTCTCCATGTTGCCAGGTTGTTTTAACCAATTGCCAAATTCTGGATGATAGATTGCGGCGATTTGAGCATTTACGTTTGGATGCTCTAATGCTTTATCTATACCAACTCTACTTATCCAATTATTAAAATCTGGATGCTGGGTTGCAGCTTCTTGAACATGTTCATTCGGGTGCTCTAATGCTTTATCTATGCCTATTCTATTTAACCAATTATGAAACTCTGGATGCTCGGTTACAGCGCGCTGAACACGCCAATTAGGGTGCTCTAACGCTTTATCTATGTCGATTCTATTTAACCAATTATTAAACTCTGGATGCTGGGTTGCAGCACTTTGAACATACTCATTTGGATGCTCTAGTGCTTTATCTATGCCGACCTTTTTTATGTGATCGCTCACCCAACTATTAAACTCTGGATGCTCGGTTACAGCATATTGAACAGAACTATTCGGATGCTCTAGTGCTTTCTCTATGCCAACCTTTTTTATGTGATCGTTCAACCAATTATTAAACTCTGGATGCTGGGTTGCAGCATATTGAACACGCCAACTCTGATGCTCTAGTGCTTTGTCTATGCCTACTTTACTTACCCAATTATTAAACTCTGGATGCCGAGTTGCAGCACCTCGAACATTATTATTCGGATGCTCTAATGCTTTATCTATGCCCACGCTATCAACCCATCTATTAAAGTGCTTAGAGTGAACCATGTGCCCAAGCATGTCCGGGTTGTCTTTATACTTGTCGAACAGCTGCTTAGTGAACGCTCTTGATGCGGCTGCGATTTGAGCTAAGTGATGTTTGCTTTCATTGCTCGCTCCATGCAAGAACAAGCGCTCAGCCATCTCTGGTGTGGCATCTTTGTGGCTTAAGATAGATGCTGCAAGTTTAGGGTTCATCGTTGATCCTCTTGTTGAGCTTTACGAGCGGCGTCTCGAACATACCAATCGCTGTGATTTAAAGCCTTATCCATATTGCCAGGTTGCTTGAGCCAATTATTGAATTCTGGATGGTCGATTGCAGCATATTGAACATTGCGATGAGAATGATCTATGGCTTTATCCATATTGCCAGGTTGCTTAAGCCAATTGCCAAACTCTGGATGCTTAGTTGCAGCAATCCGAACACCATACGTTGAATGTTCTAATGCTTTATCTATACCAATTCTACTTATCCAATTATTTAATTCCGGATGACTAACTGCTTCCAAGCTAATATACGGATTCGGGTGCTCTAATGCCTTCTCCATGTTGCCAGGCTGTTTTAACCAATTGCCAAATTCTGGATGATAGATTGCGGCGATTTGAGCATTTACTTTTGGGTGCTCTAATGCTTTATCTATGCCAATTCTACTTATCCAATTATTTAGTTCTGGACTAGTAAGTGCAGAATTTCTAACATTTTCGTTTAAATGTTCTAATGCTCTTTCCATGTTGCCAGGTTGCTTGAGCCAATTATGGAACTCTGGATGATTGGTCGCAGCTGTATTGACTTGAGATACTGAGTTATATAGAGCTTTCTCCATGTTGCCAGGTTTATTAAGCCAATTATGAAATTCTGGATGTTTGGTAGCAGACCAGCGAACAACGTCGGTTGGATGCTCTAATGCTTTATCTATGCCTACTCTACTTACCCAATTATTAAACTCTGGATGATTGATTGCAGCAAGCTGAACGTTGAGATGAGGATGCTTTAATGCTTTATCCATATTCCCAGGTTGCTTGAGCCAATTATGAAAGTGCTTAGAGTAAGTCATATGCCCAAGCATGTCTGGGTTATCTTTGTGCTTGTCGAACAGTTGCTTGGTGAACGCTCTTGAGCTAGCCGCAACTTTAGCTAAGTTATATTTACCGCTATTGCTCGCCCCATGCAAGAACAAGCGCTCAGCCATCTCTGGTGTAGCGTCTTTGTGTTGCAAGATTGATGTGGCAAGCTTAGGGTTCATCGTTGGTCCTCATTGAGAGCTAGCCGAGCGGCATCTCGAACATACCAATCGCTGTGATTTAAAGCCTTATCCATATTGCCAGGTTGCTTGAGCCAATTATTAAACTCTGGATGCTCGGTTGCAGCGTGTCGAACACGCCAACTTGGATGCTCTAATGCTTTATCCATATTGCCAGGTTGCTTGAGCCAATTATTGAATTCTGGATGCCAGGCTGCAGCGTGTCGAGTATAATCAATCGGATGCTCTAGTGCTTTGTCTATGCCTACTCTACTTACCCAATTATTAAACTCTGGATGCTGGGTTGCAGCATATTGAACAGAACTATTCGGATGCTCTAGTGCTTTGTCTATGCCTACTCTACTTACCCAATTATTAAACTCTGGATGCTCGGTTACAGCGCTTTGAACATGTTGATTCGGGTGTTCTAATGCTTTATCTATGCCTACTCTACTTACCCAATTATTAAACTCTGGATGCTCGGTTACAGCGCTTTGAACATGTTGATTCGGGTGTTCTAATGCTTTATCTATGCCCACGCTATCAACCCATCTATTAAAGTGCTTAGAGTGAACCATGTGCCCAAGCATGTCTGGATTGTCTTTATACTTGTCGAACAATTGCTTGGTGAACGCTCTTGAGCTAGCCGCAACTTTAGCTAAGTGATGTTTGCTTTCATTGCTCGCTCCATGCAAGAACAAGCGCTCAGCCATCTCTGGTGTGGCATCTTTATGGCTTAAGATAGATGCTGCAAGTCGAGAGTTCATTCTATGAAATGATTTAATATGCTATTCAGATGATCTTTGTTAAAATATTTATAAAATTTTGGGTGCCTTATTATTGACTCGAGATCGTCTGCGCCTATAGTTCCATCCCTTAATTCCTTTAATAATCCATCTGGATTATGGGAATTTCTGTCCATTATAGCTACCGCATCATTATGTTCTTGAACCTGTCCTCTAAATTTATCTGGAAAATCTTCCACGTTAAGTTTTTGACTTGTGCCTAACGCGTCTATGTTGGGCTTCACTCTTAATACTTGATCTTGCAGATGCTGAGGAAGATCGGCAAGCGCAAAGTTATTATGCGGTTCATAACCACCACCTATTATACCTTGAATCATAGGATGCATCAAGAGTTTAGCTATGGCTTCGTGGTCTTCTTGCCCTGGCTTTTTGTTAAATTTTCCCTTCATCTCGCCTAAAAATCCATTATTTTCTATAAATACGGAAGAAGGTTTATGCACCTCTTTATTTCCTAAATTGTGTCTAGTGCCAAGATAAAGCAGATTGTCCTCTTCGTGAGGACCTCCGGTGTTTCCACAATGACCGCATAATGCTCCTATCTTATCGCAACTTGGTTGCTTTGTGTTAAACCATGAGGAACTGTCGGCATCTAAAATTTTTTCAGTATCCGAGCTAGGGCTATAGAAACTATTTTCAAGATCTTTTGCCTTTTTTTCGCTTATTTCTTTATCTTTTTGCTTAAGGGAATTAAGTCCTTCTTCAAAGCTCATTTTAGAAACGTCGTGGTTTTTAAGCTCGTCATGAACTTTCATCTGCGCGCTTATGTGCGCTAGATCATCAGCATGATCCTCTAACAACTTTGGATTTTGTCTATAATGCTTAGTAAGCCATACGTCATGTGTACTGTTCGGGAAAAGGCTTCTTATTTTTTTAACAGCCTCTTGATGATGTGGCATGGAGGCATCAGGGCCTATCATGGATTCAAGTTGCTTTCTACTTGCTTTCTCTAATATTTCAAGTATCTCAGAGGCCTTATTCTTTATGAAGCTGTTTGCGCTTTTTGCAACAACCTCATTGTCTTCAGATTTTATAAGGTTCCATTGACCGTTAGACTTTATAACTATTTTTTCTTTTTGTTTAGGCATCTTACCCTCGTCCTTTGGAATTAACTTAGACCAATCCTTAGACGGATCTCTTTCTTGCAGCTCTTTTATTGCAAGAATTCTTCCGCCTGTGGCTTGTAACTTTTTACCTGCCGGCTGATCGTCGCTTAAAAGTTTTGCTCTTAAGTTTTTTAATAAGTTTTCTAAGTAATTTATTTTTTTAATGCTCATAAACCCTATTGTTGTCCGCGATATCTTCCAGAGCCTGCCGGCGTATGTGGCTTATCTTCGCCTGGCATTATACTTGGTCCGCTTGGATGCTTAAGATCAACAATGCCAGAATTATATCTATCATATAGATGAGAATCTGCTCCATCGTATCTATCAGTCAATCTCAACTGAAATCCATGTTTGTTTGTTAATTTATCTATGCTAGAAAAAGGCATTTGATGAAGAATCGTGGTAGGCGGTTCTTTTTTATCAAGTATTTCTTGCTTTCTTTCGTCTATTCTTTTACGCGCGCTTATAAGTTTTATAAAAGCTTGATTAGAGTTATCACCGCGCTTCTTATGTGCATCTAGAGCTGATTTTTCCCACTTACTCTGATTGTCTCCAAATAGTCTTCTTTGTACATCCTCTATTCTAGATTGTGCGTGCTTTTCATCGTTGTGAATCATCTGCAGGTGCATTATTTCATTTTTTAAATTACTAATTTCAGGATCATTTTCGATTGGATCAAGCGTCTCTTCAACATTGTATGTTTTATCAGAATCAGAATCTAGAAGTTTTATTTTACTGCCATGCTTAAAGGGAGTTGTTATTTTTCTGGCTTTTTCTAGTGTTTCCAGTATTTCAAATATTTTATGCTTTATTAAATTAATGCCATTTTTAGTAAAGCTGTTACTCTTTCTAAGTTCTTCTTGCTTAGCTTCGTTGTTTTTTTGTAATATCCATTCGGACCAATCTGGGCGATTTTGCATAATAAACTCCTTACTTAAATTATACTATAAAACGTAATAAAAAAGGCCAGGTGGTATCACCACCTGGCCTGATTATTTTTTAATTTATCTATTATTTTCCAACGTTCTGCATCAAGCAGTTAAAGCGAGGAGTATAGACGAAGAGAGCTCCGTACATAACAATCGCAAACTCAAGAGCAGTTGTAACGATGGCAAAGTTGATCTTGGAAAGAGGAGCAAGCTGCTTGAAGCGCATGCATTCAGCGCTCATGTCGAGCAAGAATGCTTCGCCGAGGCCAGCCATCTTGCGACCTGCTGCCCGATAAACTCCAGAACCAGAGTTTGCCCAGTTTCCGGCAAACTTTTCAGTTCCAGCGGCACCGCCTGGAGCAGAGAGATAAAGCTTGAAATGCTTAACTCCTGCTGGCACAGAGCCGAGAGTAACATCGATATTTTCACCAGCAAGCAAGGTCACAGGAGAAGCGGCTACAGGAGAAGATTCACCTGCGTCGTTTACAGCGGTAACTTTAACTTGATATACGCCGGCCTCAAGAGCGGATCCAGAACCACCTGCTGCAGCAGCAACAGTGAATGTAGCCGCAGGAGATTGAGCGTTTACCGCGAGAGGGCGAGCGTTAGCGCGAGGACGCAAGAAGAGGTTTGGCTTGAAATCGATAGCACCAGCGGTGGTTTGCACCTTAGATACATCGTAGCCAACAGTCTGGTTCGAGAGACCAGGCGCAGAACGGAATTGAGGGTAGAACTGCTTAACGAACGCAGAAAGCGCAGCAGGTTCTACGTGCATCTCGTTCGGAGAACCGAAGTTTTCGAGAGCGATAACCGCGAGTTTTTCAACGTCGTCTTGCGTTATCACTTGACCAGCGAGATCAAGAGATATAGACTGAGAATCTCCGTATCCTTCGAAGTCTCCAGCCTTCATCTGAGCGTCAGTATCTCCTTTGAGCAATTGCTTAAGAAGACCGCTCATCGCGATAGAGTTAGAAGGAAGATCTGCATCAGATCCATTCATAGCTCCGTTAGAGCGATTCATGTAGTGACCATGTCCCCAGTACATCTCGCGTTCGATATTCTTAAGAAGGTGCATCGTACCTTCTTTCGCCTGTTGAGCAACAACGTCGCCAACAGTCGTACGAACGAGAGTCATCTGGTGCGAAACTCTACGACGAGTTCCGAAGAACACGATCTTCTGACCGTCACGTACGTAGGTGGAATCTTCTTCTTGAGGAGCTCCGCCTTCGCCGATATACGGTGCAGAATCAGAACCGTAACTGATCAAACGATTGTATTGTTCGAACAGGTTGTAAGCTTTATCCACGCTGATAGCGGGCCAAAACTTCAGGTTCTTCATGTCGAAGGTTACTGATTTGAGGGTGGATTCAAGACTTTCGGCTTGAAGAACACCACCATAGGTTAAGTCGGTCGGCTTACCGGCACCGCCGTAGCCAGCTGTTATAGCTTTGTTCAAAGCTTCGATATCTTGTGCAGACACGAGACCTTGATCTAGACCTTGCAATACTTGATTAAGTGCGTCGTTCATCTTCGTTCTCTCCTTATGATTACGAAATATTGTATTTTTCAACGATCTTATTTAGATCATGACCCATTTCTGCGCGAGCAATGTCTGCAGAATCAACGTTAGTACCAGATTTTTTCAATTGAAAAAGTCTAGATGCCACTTCCGACTTAGTAAGAACTTCACCATTGAAGTCTTCCGCAGATTTCATAAGCGGAACAGCTCTTGCTGAAGTACCTTTAGAAGGAACTGGTTGCTCGGCGATCTGCCTGACGAGGTCATAGATCGTCGAAATTTTATCTTCAAGAGGGCGAACTCTTTCTTCTATCGCGCTCTTGAGAAGAGTCTCTGATTCTTCAAGAGATTTTTCAACCTCTTTCTTATGCATGTCGAGAAGTTTTCTAGCTAATTTCTTCTCTTTTTCTTCATGCTTAGGGTCATCTTTATGAGGCTCTTTATCAGACTTTCTCATGTCTTTTTTGGATGGCTTTTTAGCTCTAGAAGGAACAGGAGTTTCTTCGAGTTCGCTAAGAACCTCAGATGACTTTGGCCCTTCTTTTATGGACTTAAGTTTTCTAGAAGATTCGTGGCTAAGATCAGCAGAATCGTCGTCACCCTTTTCTACTTCTTCGTCCTCATCATCTTCTTCATCTTCGTCTTCATCAGCTTTTTCAACGTCGTCAGAATCTTCATCATCTTCTTCATCGCCGTCTTCGTCAGCCTTTTCAACATCCTCTTCATCTTCATCCTCATCGTGTTCTTCGTCTTCGTCTTCTGCTTTTTTGGCTTTCAAGTCTCCATTAGCAGGCTTACCGGCAATACCTTCACCAGGCCCCTTCAATTGGATCTCTTCAGCAGAATAACGAGACTTCTTGAGTTCTTCAAGTTCAAGAAGAGTTTCGTCTATCAGATCTGTGAGTGATTTTTTAAGTGCCTCGTCCATATTAACTCCTTTTTAAAGTTATTATTGACCGAGACCAATAACATCAGAATGTCCGCGAATTTCACCAGAGAAAGTAGCGTCGCTATTTTCAAGGACTATGTTGTTTGCGAAAGCCGCGCATATAGCGAGAACTTTAGCAGCAACAAGGCTGTCAAGGATGTCAGACATATTGTCGTTTGCGGTGCTGGAAGATTTAATCTTAATTTTTCCAGGATTTCCAACTCCGATTCCGAGATACGGAGAAACGGAAGGATCTACACCACCTTGAGGGGAAGCAATAGAAGCATCTACATAACTAACAGTAAGATCATTAGAACCATTTTCAATAACAACCTGGGTAGCAGATTGAGAATTTACAGTTAGTCCCAACTGAGCTGCATTTCGCGCTATTTTTGCAAGAACTTGTCTTGAATTTGCCATTTTTGAGTCTCCTTAAATTTGTAATATAAACTCGATATGTATATTAATATAACACGCATATTTACCTAAACATGCACAGTATATACTATATATTACCCTTTAGGCCACTCATAATTTTATGAAGTTTATCTAAACTCCAATTTTTGCCACATTCTCTGCACTTGACTTGAAACTTAGAATATATCTGTTCCTTGCCACAGTTGTCGCACGTAACATATTTAAATTGTTTATGTTTTTTATCTATAGACTCAACTTGTAATGCGGCCCCGCCAAACCTAGAAGATGGTTCTGCCGCCCCACCGTAGCCAGCAGTTAACGCTTTTTTAACAGAGGCCGGCATGCGCATATTAAAATTCTGCATGTTGTTCATTAATTTAACAACATAAGGATGAGTTTTTATAGAATTCGGATCTTCTTTATAGGCTCTATACGTGTTGCTTAAACCTTGATTATGGGCGTACGCAAGAGTTTCATGAGTTACCGGCACTCCATTTATTCTCAATCTTTTTGCGTTATGTGCGGTCAAAACATCATCTATCTCAGATTCAAAGACAGGATCATTGATGAGTGCAGACGTGATCTCCATATGATTTTTTTTAACATGATCTGGTGTTTTTGCTAATTTGTAATACTGTGGATATTTTTTTCTAAGCTGTTTACTGTGCTTAAACATCTCTTGAACGCTGTATGGCATTA
>Ga0255147_1000199_pt1 | contig 22823 bp, 8 predicted proteins | sample Atl_Miss_RepA_8h_FD_183034 | JGI IMG/M metagenome (GOLD analysis project Ga0255147, IMG submission 183034) | Freshwater microbial communities from Altamaha River, Georgia, United States - Atl_Miss_RepA_8h | ecosystem: Environmental > Aquatic > Freshwater > River | place: USA: Georgia | collected... | reverse complement strand
CAGTTAAAGTTACTGAAGTGTTAGAATTATAAGTATCTAGATCAACTAGCAATTGACTATAACTATCTGTAGTTAATGGTACATTAAGGAATGTATCTGCAAAACTAGTTACTGCTGTATTATTGTTGAATATTCCAGTTGGTACTGAAGTCAAACTTGTGCAACCGGCAAAAGCACCAGCAAAAGATGTTACTGCTGTATTATTGTTAAATAATCCACTTGGTATCGAAGTTAAACTTGTACAACCAGCAAAAGTATTAGCAAAAGATGTTAGTTGTGGATTATAGGCAAATAGATCGCTAGGAACAGTTGTGAATGAACAAGGTATACCATTGAATTTAACATTTTCTAAATTGGTAATTGCCGGTATAGCAGATGTTGCTGTAATCAATACAGTTGTGCCACTAGACCCTACTTCAATACTAGGTACTACCGTTGTAGGCGGTGTCATAGAGCCGGAAATCGAGGCTGTGTAAGAGCCAGCGGTTGTGTATGTGTGAGATTTAGTGCCTACTGTTGTGTAATTTTCTACAGTTCCATCACCCCAATTTATAGTTAAATTAGTTGTATCGTCACCTTGTACATCTATATTAAACACATCATTTGAATTGGTAGCAAGTACACTAAGTTCCCACGCATCAGGCATGGGAGAAGATGCAACTCTGGTATAAATCATTACTCTACGCATTTTAAATTCATCACTTTCTCCAAGACTGCTTAGAAGTATAGTTAATTAGTTTGTAATATCTCCAACTAAACACCAAGTATCTGTGTCAATTTTTATAACACTTGCCCCAGCATACTGTGCCCTGAGCTTATTGCCGGGACTGTAATTAATTGTCACACCAACTAGTCCACTAATTGTAATTTGTCCTGAACCTAATTGTATAAAGTCAATGTGAGAACCTACTGCAAAAGGTGTCGCTGAGTTTGTCGGAATGGTTACAATAGCTGCAGATGCGGTGTTGATAGTAATGAGTTTACCTGCATCTCCAGATGTCAAAGTATATGCCCCAGACTGATAATTAATAGTCTGAATATCGCCAACAATTGTTTTGTTAGCAATTATATTTGACATTTGAAATTCGCCAACTACACCAGAGGCTATAGAGCCGGAACAGACAGCTAAATTTCCAATTTTTCCTGAGGTTATTGCGCCACTAGATATATGGAAGTTTCCTACTTGACCTGAAGCAATATTTCCTGAAGTAATTGCGCCAGAAGCAACCATAGCATTTACTACACCAGCAGTAGCAATTCCTATAGTCAAGGCACCTGAAGGATAGTATGTTCCAGCCAACAAACCGGATGCTGTGGTCAAGGCTGCTGCTGACCATGAAGCTCCAAGGGCAGTAGAAGAGCCAGCAATTATTATAGTACTGTTTGCCAATTTATCATTTGCAACCGTGCCACTAGCTATATTTAAATTAATTACAGCACCAATTCCTAAGTCGCCACTTGTGATTGCGCCACTTCCGACAATTGCTGAAATAGCACCGCTAGCCAAAGCATTGGCAGTTACTGAACCGCTTGCTATTGCATTCGTGGTTACCGAGCCACTTCCCATCATTTGGGCAACGATTCCGCCAGATGCTATTCCGATTGTCAGTGCGCCAGAAGGATAATAAGTGCCTGCAAGTAGACCTGATGATGTTGTAAGAGATGCTGCGGCCCAGCTGCCGCCCAAAGCGGTAGAAGAGCCAGCAATCGTTACTGTGCTATTAACAAGATTAGTATTAGCGACAGTGGAGGCAGCAATCTTGGCTCCAGTTACTTGTCCCGATGCAATGTCATTTGTTGTGATTGCGTTGTCAGCAATCATTTCGCCTGTTATGCCACCAGAAGCTATAGCTGCAGTAACTCCGCCTGATCCATTGTATGAACCACCAGTTAAGCCGGTTCCAAGTGTTAGGGCGGCATTCGTATAAGACCCGCCAAGTGCTGTTGAAGCACCATTTATGGTAATAGTTCTATTAGCAAGTTTATCATTTCCAATTGTTCCAGATGCAATATTTTCGTTGTTTACAACACCCAAACCAAGATCGCCGCTAGTTACCGAACCGCTCACCAAAAGACTTGCGATTACACCACTGGCAATATGATTTGTTCCAACTTGTCCGCTAGCTATGGTTCCGCTAGTGATTGCACCAGAGGCTATCATGGCGTTTACGATACCTGCTGTGGCTATGCCAATAGTCAAAGCACCAGAGGGATAATAAGTTCCCGCAAGTAAACCAGATGATGTTGTTAGAGATTGCGCTGCCCAACTGCCGCCTAGGGCAGTACTTGCGCCAGCAATAGTGATGCTACTATTTGCTAGTTTAGCGTTTTGAATTGTGCTATTAGCGATGCTATTATTTGTAATCGCATTGGCAGCAATATGGTTTTCACCAATCTGTCCAGAAGCAATATTACCAGAAGTTACCGCATTGTTTCCAATGTTTCCACTAACAACTTGTCCACTAGTTAATGTTGCACCTACAGTAGCAGAACCGCCCAATGATACTGATGTGCCGTTAATGGTAACACTACTGTTTACTAAATTAGCATTAGCTACTGTTGCGTTGGCAATATTTGTTCCCGTTATAGTGCTTGCTGCAATCTTGTCTGTTGTAATTGCTCCAGATGCAATCATTGCATTTACTATACCTGCTGTGGCAATACCTATGGTTAAAGCTCCGCTTGGATAATAGGTTCCGGTCAATAATCCGCTGGATGTTGTAAGAGCAGCAGCAGCCCAACTACCACCTAACGATGTAGATGACCCAGCTATTGTAACTGCACTATTAACAAGGTTTACATTTGCAACTGTTGTAGCTGCGATGTTTGTGCCAATAACAGCACCGGATGCTATTTGGTTTGTTCCTACTGCCCCAGAAGCAATCATGGCGTTTACAACACCAGCTGTTGCTATACCAATAGTAAGTGCGCCTGAAGGATAGTATGTTCCAACAGCAAGTCCAGATGAAGTTGTTAGTGCAGCAGCAGCCCAAGTTCCGCCCAAAATAGTAGAAGAACCAGCAATAGTAATAGAGCTATTAGCTAATTTGTCATTTGCGACAGTGCCAGATGTAATATTTAAATTGTTTACTGCTCCAATTCCCAAGTCTCCACTAGTAATTGCACCGCTTCCAACGATTGCCGAAATTGCACCACTAGCTAGAGCATCTGCTGTTACCGAGCCACTAGCTATTGCATTCGTGGTTACAGAGCCGCTACCCATCATCTGAGCTAAGATGCCGCCAGATGCGATGCCTACCACTGCAGAGCCGGAAGGATAATAGGTTACAGCCGAAAGACCGCTTGCATGTACCAAGCTCTGTGCAGCCCAGTTGCCACCAAGAGAAGTAGAAGCACCAGCAATTGTTATCGCACTATTTACAAGATTCGCATTAGCCACTGTTGTTGCTGCGATGTTTGTACCAGTAACAGCACCAGAGGCAATTTGGTTGGTCCCTACTGCGCCGGAAGCAATATCATTAGTTGTGACAGAAGCGTCAGCAAGCATTTGGCTTGTAATGCCGCCAGAGGCGATACCGATTGTAAGTGCGCCAGAAGGATAATAGGTTCCGGCAAGTAAACCACTAGATGTTGTGAGTGCCGCTGCTGCCCATGAACCTCCAAGTGAAGTAGAAGAACCGGCTATAGTTACAGTGCTGTTTGTAAGTTTGTCATTTGAGACTGTGCCAGATGATATATTTTGGTTATTGACTGCGCCAATTGACAAGTCGCCAGATGCTACTGCACCATCAGCAAGCATTTGGCTTGTAATACCGCCTGAAGCAACACTTGCTGTAACTGCTCCTGAACCGTTGTATGATCCACCGGCAAGCCCTGCTCCTAAAGTTAGAGTTGAATTTGTGTAAGAGCCACCTAGAGAAGTTGAAGAACCGTTTATAGTAATTGAATTGTTGGCTAGTTTATCATTACTTAAAGTGCCAGAAGCCATATTCAAGTTATTGACAGCACCAATTCCTAAATCACCACTAGTAATTGCGCCACTTCCTACGATGGCTGATATTGCACCGCTTGCTAAAGAATCAGCCGTGACTGAACCGCTAGCAATTGCAGTTGTGGTGACTGAACCGCTACCCATCATTTGTGCTACTATCCCACCTGAGGCAATGCCAATTACCGCTGCCCCAGAGGGATAATAAGTTACAGAAGACAAACCGCTTGCTGCCGTCAAACTTTGTGCTGCCCATGAACCACCTAGAGCAGTTGAAGAACCAGCTATTGTCACCGAACTATTGGCTAGTTTATCATTTGCAATAGTTCCGCTTATAATATTTGCATTTGCTATAGTTGCTGTGCCCACCTTGCCAGAGGTCACTGCTCCAGAGGATATGCTTCCTGTTACAACCGCATTGTCGGCTAACATTCCGCTTGCAACACCGCCAGATGCTATTGCTACAGTAACAGCACCAGAGCCGTTGTAGGAGCCACCAGTCAACCCAGTACCTATAGTTAGTGTTGCGTTGGTGTAAGAGCCGCCAAGAGATGTAGAAGAACCATTTATTGTTACAGTTGAATTAGCAAGCTTATCGTTGGCTACTGTGCCGCTTGCTATGTTTATATTGTTTACTGAGCCAATTCCTAAATCGCCACTTTGTACCGAACCACTTATTATTAACCCAGCTATAACGCCGCTAGCCAACGCATTAGGTCCGACTTGCCCAGACGCAATTGCACCAGAAGTTACAGAGCCGCTTCCTAAATTAGTAGCTCCAACAACAAAATTTTGGTTCCACCAAACGCCAGAACTATACTGAAGAACCTGCCCAGATTGAAGACTTCCAGAAAGAATTCTGATATCATGCAGTTCTTCTAGTTCATAGCCATTTTGTATTGCAACTTCGATTGCACCGTTATTTGCGGCATTAGTAACATAGCCTATTAAAACCAGATGGTCTGGCCCCTGAGGTTTTACATTAGTAATTGCGCCGGGAATTGTTGGGCTTAAGAAAAGTATGTCGCCATCACTGAAAGCACTAGTATTTACATTTTTTAAAATTCCCTGTGTTACTACAAAACCTTCGCCATTTGCGCCTATATTTGAAGCGGCAACACCAAATGTTGCTAAAGAAGTATTATCGGCATTTGCCAAAGCTGGAGCAACAAAAGGATTTGCACCACCACCACCAGAAATGTAAACAACTGCCAACCCAGAAATAATAGAGGCTGTGTTGTTTTTAACTCTAGAGACAGTAGTTTGAGGATATTGCCATGATAGCATTCCAGTATCAGGATCTATTGTCAATTGTTTACCATCTGCGATACCAGACGCTACTCCTAGATGATATAGTCCAACAGAACCACTGGAAATATTACCACTGTTTACTGCGTTATTCCCGATATTGCCAGAAGTAACAGCCCCAGATGATAATGAATATAGTCCGATAGCACCAGATGAAAGGTGATATCTTCCAACTTGCCCACTGGCAATAGCACCTGATGTCACAATACCAGATGCAAGAGTGCCTTGTATTGTTCCACTATAAACAACAATGCCATTCCTAGATATAAAGTCACTCATAAACCATACCTGCCTTTGAATTCATTGAAATTGTTAAGTACTTCTGTGTTTGATAAAGCATAATTGTAAAGTCTTATTATTGATAAATCTCCACTGCACAAATTTGAAGTTTCTAGTGAAGAATCCCATCTTCTCATAATTCTCATTCCACCACCTGAAATTAGTGATGCCGAATAAGATAAAGTGCCACCTGAAGCAACGCCATTTACATATTGCCTGAAAATAGAACCATTATAAGTTCCAACAATTTGATACCAAGTATCCAAGGTTGGTGTTATGCCAGATGTAGTTCGCCAACCAAGATTATTAAAGCTACCAATAACAACTTTGAGATTAGAAGTGCCAAATTCTGGGTTGGTTCCAATGTTAAAATTTACATCCTGATAACCATTGGTAAAATATTTATTACAAAAAATTCCTGTCCATTTAGTGCTTATGCTTTTTTTTAACCTAACCCAACACTCCGCTGTCCATGATGCTATAGATGGTATAGTTGTAGAATATTCGCCATATTGTAAAGAATCTTCATCGAAACTAATATATCCAGAATTATTTTTATAATATGTTGGTGTATTGTATAAAGTAAAATGTTTATTATAGGAGCTTAAATCATACCACTGATTTCCTTGTCCTGAATATGATGATAAATTTCCTGCGTCTAAAAACAATAGCAAAGATGACGGATAATTCTTTTTTTGTGAAATACTCATACCCCCCTGTATAGACATATTTTTTTTTATTGAAATACTCACAGTAATCTACCTCCTAGAACTAAATTCCAGTTACCAGATGTAATGTTTGCTATCAATCCAAAATTACCACTTGTTATTTGAGCAGTAAAAGATAAGTATATCGTAGATTGTCCTGCATCACTAGTAGAGGTTTCTGTAAATTGTATATTATTTGTAGCAACATCCCAAACAGCCGTAAAAGTACCCGCTCTATATCCATTGTTAGATGTATTTTTTACATAATAATCGAAAAATCCAGCTTTAATATCACTATCTGTGATTTCTAAAATATTTGTTGTTGTTGTAAGTCCGCTTGAAATATTGCTAATTGTTCTCGAAAAGCCATTAATTTGTAAAACAGAACCATTAAATGTTAAATTGGCTTCTGCGTTTATTTTGTTTGCGCCAGAAGTAAGACTTGTTATTATTCTGTTATCAGCTTGATTTTGGATATCTAATAAAACTCCAGAGGCCATATTGTGTGTTGATATTTGTCCGCTACCTATTGCACCACTTAATAATCCTCCTGAGGTTATGTGGAATGTTGAAATTTGTCCAGAAGCTATAGCTGTTGATGTAATTGCACCACTTCCAACCATGTTTGAAATTATGCCACCAGACGCAATTCCAATTACTGCGTTTCCAGAAGGGTAGTAAACTACAGAAGTAAGTCCACTCGCAGCTGTAAGAGAAGCTGGAGCCCACATTCCACCAAGGGAAACCGGGCTGCCAGCAATAGTAATTGTACTGGCAAACAATTTGTCATTTGTTATTGTTCCAGAAATTATGTTTGAATTTTCTATTGCGAATTTATTAATGTGGCCAGAATTAACTGAGCCAGAACTAAGTGAATATTGTCCTATGCTGCCAGAAGCTATTTTACCAGATACAACTGATCCACTGGCTAAGGCAAAACTACCTACTTGTCCACTTGCTATGCTACCAGAAGTTACCGAGCCAGAACTTAAGTGATATTGTCCGACTTGTCCGCTAGCAATGTTACCAGAAACTACTTGACCAGAACCAAGAACCGCTGTGCTTATAGTTCCAGATGCTAAATGAACAAAACCTACTTGTCCGCTAGCAATATTACCAGAAACTACTTGACCAGAACCAAGAACAGCTGTACTTATAGTTCCAGATGCTAAATGAACAAAACCTACTTGTCCGCTAGCTATGCTGCCAGATGTTACTGAATAAGAGCTAAGGTGAAATTGTCCAATTTGACCACTTGCTATATAACCTGAAATTATTGAATTCCAATTTAAATATCCTGTAAATATACCACTCACATTAACAGATGCCATCGTGTCGCCAGAAGAATTTTTCCATTCTTGAACATTAACGACACCCGATGATGTAGCTTTAGATAAAATCTTATTTGTTTCTATTTCGCCATATGTTGTAGCTAGTTTAATAAGACCACTACTGCCCACAGAAAGTATTGGATTTCCTCCAATATCACCGACTTCTAGTAAATTTTGTGTATTAGAATCAATTATTTCAAATAATGTTCCGGCCATTCCAGTGGCAGTGAAAACTATTGAACCACTTGTATTTGAATTTACTGAGAGAGTAACTCCATCGTAAGTTAGGTCAGTCTCAGCATATCCCATATTAGTGCCAGATGCCATGCTTGTGATAATTCTATTATCAGCAGAATTGGAAACTTTGTAAAGCACCCCTGATGAAAAATGGTTCTCTCCTAATTGGCCGCTTGCAATTGTGCCACTAACTACAGAACCAGAGCTTAGAATAAACCAAGTTACAATTCCACTAGATAATTTACCAGAAATTATAGCATTATCAGCTATATCTGAAGAGCCAACCGCACCAGAGGCTATTAAAATACTTGTTATACTGCCAGATGAAATGTGGAATGTACCAATTTGTCCACTTGCTATGCTGCCAGACAATATTGAAGCGTTTCCAACATGTCCAGAATTAACCAAACCAGAACTCAAGTGATACTGGCCAACTTGTCCACTAGCTATGTTGCCAGAAACTACTTGACCAGAACCAAGAACTGCCGTACTTATAGTTCCAGATGCTAAATGAACAAAACCTATCTGTCCGCTAGCAATGTTACCAGATGTTACTGCAGAATTGCCAATAAGACCAGACACAATTGTACCAGATTTAATTGTTACTCCATCTAATACACCTGATGCTAAGTGATAAAGACTTACTTGTCCGCTTGCTATGCTACCAGACAACACAGAGTTTGTAGCCATCATCTGAGAAACTATTCCGCCAGAAGCTATGCCAATTACAGCTGATCCTGAAGGGTAATAAGTTATAGAAGATAATCCACTAGCGGCTGTCAACCCAGCAGCCGACCAGCTTCCGCCAAGCGAGGTTGATGAGCCAGCGATACTTATGCTGCTATTTGCCAAATTGACATTTGCAATTGTAGTAGCGGCAATTTTAGCACCTGTGATTTGACCAGATGCAATTGATCCAGTTACAACAGCATTATTCCCAATATGACCACTAGCTACCAATCCAGAGCCAAGATGATACTGTCCAATTTGGCCAGAAGCAATGTCGCCTGAATTAACAGCACCGTCTGCTAACATCTGAGTGGTTATTCCACCTGAAGCTACACCAATTGTTAATGCTCCTGACGGATAATAAGTGCCAGCAAGCAAACCGGACGAAGTTGTTAAAGCTGCTGCAGACCAACTTCCGCCTAATGATGTTGATGAGCCAGCAATAGTAATAGCACTATTTGCTAATTTGTCGTTGGCTATTGTTCCACTTGAAATGCTTGCATTTACTACAGCAAAATTTCCTATATTACCACTTGTAACACATCCAGAGGCTAAGTGTAAAGAGCCGATACTACCTGAAGAAATATTGCCAGAATTAACAGATGAATTCCCTATATGACCACTTGTAATACTACCAGAAGCATGGTGGAACTGACCTAACTGACCAGATGCAATTATTCCAGATGTGACTTGGCCAGAACCTAAAATTGCTGTGCTAATAACACCTGAGGCAATATGTGCTGCACCTATTTGACCGGAAGATATATTACCAGAAGTTACAGCAGAGTTTGCTATGTGTCCAGAATTTACAGTACCACTTCCCAAGTTAAACCAAGATACAGCACCAGAGGCTATTTTGCCGCTTACAACAGCATTGTCGGCAATGTCTGCTGTTATAACTGCACCCGAAGCAATATGGTTTGCAGTAATAACACCTGAGGCAATATGAAACTGCCCAACCTGTCCTGATGCTATGCTGCCTGAAACGACTGAGTTGTCGCCAAGATGACCGCTGTTGACTAAACCACTTCCAAGATGGAATCTGCCAATTTGACCGGAGGCAATGCTTCCTGAAACTACTATTCCAGAAGCTAATGTTGCGGTTATAACTCCCGCAGAATCAATAGTTGCAACTGTTGTTCCGCTTGCATTTTCCCATGTTTGAATTGCGACTGTTCCACTAATTGTTGGTCTTATACGCAAAATATTACTTTGAACTTCTCCAAGTTTTGGAGCCAAAACAATAAGTCCGCTAGAATAAATGGACATAATTGGAGAGCCAGATAAATCACCAACATCTAATATTGAATCTGTAATAGAATCAATTACTTCAAATAATGTGTTTACTCCATTGTCAACTAAAAATACCGTACTGCCGCTAGCCGCAGAAGTAATTTGAAAAGTTGTGCCGTCATATGTAAGATTCGAATTTACTGTCGCATAAGATTCGCCAGAAGCAGTGCTAATTAAAAGCGCATTTGTTATACCGTTCTCCACATAGAATAAAGTGCCAGAAGCAATATGGATTTGCGATATTGTTCCTGAAGCTATATCACCGCTTTGAACTGCCCCGTCAGCAATGTGGAATGTACCAACACTACCCGAAGAAATGTTGCCAGATGTAACTTGACCTGAGCCTAGTGTCGCAGTGCTTATTGTTCCAGATGACAAATGGAAAAATCCAATTTGACCAGAGGCAACCGAACCGCTTACAACAGCAGCATTTCCAATTCTGCCACTAAGAACTGCACCAGAAGATAAATGGAATTGTCCAACTTGACCAGAAGCTATACTGCCAGATATGACTTGTCCAGAACCCAAAGCTAATAATGTAATTGTCCCAGAAGCAAGATGATTTATACTTATTTGTCCAGAACCTATATTGCCGCTAAGTATTCCTTCATTAGATATATGTAAATTACTTATTTGACCAGAGGCAATTGAACCGCTTACAACAGCAGCATTTCCAATTCTGCCACTAAGAACTGCACCAGAAGATAAATGGAATAGACCAACTTGACCAGAAGCTATATTACCAGATATGACTTGTCCAGAACCTAAGGTTAATGTTGTAATTGTCCCAGAAGCAAGATGGTTTACACCTATTTGTCCAGAAGCAACAGAACCACTTGCTACAGAGTTGTTTCCAAGGTGACCTGAATTAACAATTCCGCTACTTAGAGCAAACTGTCCGATGCTACCAGAAGCCAAACTTCCAGAAACAACAGAATTATTGGCTAGGTGACCTGAACTTATTGCCCCAGAACTTAAATGATATCGTCCAATGCTGCCAGAAGCTATAATTCCAGATGTTACTTGTCCGCTGCCTAGTGTTATATTACTAATTGCTCCAGATGCCAAATGATTTGGTCCTATTTGTCCAGAAGCTATTGATCCAGATAGAATAGAACCAGAAGCCATCATTTGTGCGATTACACCGCCAGAAGCAATTCCTATTGTTAAAGCTCCAGAAACATAATATGTTCCCGCTAAAAGACCGCTGCTTGTTGTCAAAGCAGCTGCTGCCCAAGAACCACCCAAAGCTGTTGAACTGCCAGCTATAGTGATTGTGCTATTTGTTAATTTATCATTAGCAACAGAGCCGGAAATTATATTAATATTTGCAATCGTAAATTGACCGACTGCTCCACTTGTCACACTTCCAGACGCAAGAGCAAACTGACCAACAGAACCAGAAGCTATTGCTCCGCTAGTCACGCTGCCAGAAGCCATCATCTGAGCAATCACACCGCCAGAAGCTATGCCGATTACAGCACTTCCAGATGGATAATAAGTTACGGAAGAAAGACCGCTAGCTGCGGTTAGTGCTGCTGCTGCCCATGAACCGCCTAGTGCTGTGCTGCTACCAGCTACAGTAATTGTTGAGTTGACTAGATTTGCGTTGGCTACAGTATTGTTGGCAATATGAACTCCACCAATAACTCCAGAACTGATTTTTCCACTTGTAACTGCTCCATCAGCTATATCGACATTGATTACAGCACCAGAAGCAATGTGTTCTGCTGTAATGCTTCCCGAAGCAATAGCAAATTGCCCGACACTTCCACTAGCAATACTACCAGAAACAACTGCTGCATTTCCAATATGGCCTGAAGTAACGCTACCAGAAGCATGATGGTATTGTCCAATTTGACCAGAGCCTATTGCACCACTTAATAATCCTCCAGAAGCTATATGTAATGTGAAAATTTGACCGGAAGCAATATCGCCACTTGTTACCGCTCCATCAGCTAACATCTGGCTTGTAACACCGCCAGAAGCAATTCCTATAGTTAAACCTCCAGAAGGATAGTAAGTCCCACCCAATAGACCGCTGCTTGTTGTCAAAGCAGCTGCTGCCCAAGAACCACCCAAAGCTGTTGAACTGCCAGCTATAGTGATTGTGCTGGTTACAAGTTTGTCGTTAGATACTGTGCCACTTGCGATATTGATATTGTTTACAGCACCTACAGCCAGATCACCGCTTAGTATGCTACCACTTACAATTAATCCTTCAATTATGCCACTAGCAAGATGGAATGAACCAATTTGTCCTGAAGCTATTGCCCCGGATAAAACGGAGCCAGAAGCCATCATCTGAGAAACCACACCGCCAGATGCAATACCTATAGTAAGCACACCTGATGGATAATATGTTCCGGCAAGTAGACCACTAGATGTTGTCAGGGCTGCGGCGGACCAGCTTCCTCCTAAAGAAGTGCTTATTCCAGCAATCGTAATTGTTGGGTTTTGAATTTTCTCATTTGTTACAGAACCAGATGCAATAGCATTAGTTGAAACAGAGTTATCTGCTAAATATCCACTAGATATCACACCAGATGAAAGGTCATTTCTACCAATGCTCCCGCTGGCAATTTTTCCTGAAACTATAGAACCTGCGGCAATGTGATTTGATCCAATTTGACCAGATGCAATATTGCCACTAACAACTTGTCCTGATCCAAGAATAGCTGTACTTATTGTGCCAGAAGCAAGATGATTGATGCCGATTTGACCAGAAGATATATCGCCGCTTTGAACTGCTCCGTCAGCAATCAGTTGGCTAGTAATACCGCCAGAGGCAATACCAATAGTAAGAGTACCAGAAGGATAATATGTACCGGCTAACAATCCAGAAGATGTTGTCAAAGCTTCCGCAGACCAACTTCCTCCTAACGCTGTGTTCGATCCTGCTATGCTTATGGTACTATTTTCAAGATTTGTATTGGCGACACCACCAGAAGAAATGTGTAATTTTCCGATTGTGCCAGAAGCTATTTTACCAGATGTGATAGCATTATCTGCAATCTTTGAATTTATTACTGCGCCAGAAACTAAATGGTCACTAGTTATTGATTCAATAGCTATTGCAAACTTCCCAACACTACCAGATGATATGCTGCCAGAAACAACGGCTGAATTTCCAATGTGACCAGATAAAACACTTCCAGATGATAAATGAAATTCACTAATACTTCCTGAGCTAATGTTTCCTGAGTTTACAGAACTATTTCCAATATGTCCACTAGTTACTTGACCAGATGTTAAATTAAAAGATAAACCAGATGCTAAATGAAATTCACTAATACTTCCTGAGCTAATGTTTCCTGAGTTTACAGAACTATTCCCAATATATCCACTAGTAATTTTACCAGATGTTAATTCAAAATATAAGCCAGATGCTAATTTGGTAATGTCGATTGATCCCGATGCAATATTATTATTTAGAACACCATAATCACCAATCATTCCAGATTGTACTTGACCAGATGCCATCGCACCGTAAATTACACTGCCGCTAAGAACATAAAGGTCATCTCTAATAACGAAATCTGTATAATTATAAGCAGGCATTTTAAATCCTTATGATCCTTGAGCCAAGAAAACCCCCCTGACTTTAGTCGGGGGATGAATTGGCTCTTAAGTTGGTTTGAAGTATTTAGTATTTTCTAAAGAATTTTCAAACATTTTGCAAGTCCAAGCGTATATAATTGTGCTAGGAGAATCGGCACAACAATGTTAGTTTTACAATTTAGACTGTATGGGAGCGAAAATCAATTCGCAAGAATTGATGAATCTATCCGTACAACCAAATTCATTCGCAACAAGTGCTTAAGATTGTGGATGGATTCTAAAAAGATCAATAAATATGATCTAAACAAACATTGCGCTGTTTTAGCTGCAAAATATGATTGGTGTGCAAAACTTAATTCGACTGCAAGACAAGCATCTGCTGAAAGAGCTTGGTCTTCTGTTGCTAATTTCTACGATAAATGCAAAAAGAAAACTAAAGGTAAAAAAGGTTATCCTAAATTTCAAAAGATTTGTAGAAGTGTTGAATTTAAAAAATCAGGATGGGTTTTAAGAAATAACAACAAACAAATATATTTTGGCAATGTTAAATCGCCAAAAGACTTTGATATTGGCTGGCTTAAATTAAAAGGTGGAAGACCTATATTAGAAGAATATATCGAAAAAATACAAAGAGTTAGAATTGTTAAAAAAGCAGACAGATATTATTGTCAATTCTGTATTGATATTCCATGTACTGAATATGTTGAACCAACTGGCAATACTATTGGCTTAGATTTTGGACTTGAATCATTCTATACAGATTCAAATGGAGACAAGGTTAAGAATCCAAGATTTTTAAAGAAATCTTTGGTCAAGTTGAGGCGTTTGAGTAGGCAACATAGTAAAAAGATGAAAGGAAGTTCTAATAGAAGGAAAGCACAAAAACGATTAGCAAGAAAGCATTTGAAGGTAGCTCGTCAGCGTAAAGACTTTGCTGTCAAGACGGCAAGGTGCGTAGTGGAATCTAACGATTTCGTGGCAGTTGAAAAACTTCAAGTGCGTAATATGGTTAAAGGCAAGTATTCCAGAAGCATCTCCGATGTAGGTTGGGGATTGTTTAAGTCGTGTTTAGAACACTTTGGCAACAAGTTTGGAAAGATTGTAATTGCAGTCGATCCAAAAAATACAAGCCAGAGATGTTCTAAATGTGGTAAATTGCCAACCAAACCAAAAGAACTGAAAGATAGAGAACATGATTGTGAATTCTGTGGTTTAAAAACTTGCAGAGATCATAATGCTGCTGTCAATATCTTGCAGTTAGGATTAACTACCGTAGGGCATACGGGAATTAACGCTTGGGGAGATGAAACCTCTACTTTAGAAAACGAAAGAATGCTAGGGCAAGTTTCGTCGGTGAACCAAGAACCACTCGTTTCATTCGGAGCGGGAATCTCCCGGCTTTAGCCGGGGGAGGATGTCAAATTCAAATATTCAATCTTATTTATACAGAACGAGCCAGAAAACCCCGCACTCTTCATGTTCGGGGATTAGTCTTTTAAAATTCTTTGTCAACTACCCCCGGCTGAAGCCGGGAGCTTCCTTGGCTCGAAGATCGTGATTCCTTAGCCTGAGGGAGAGCAGACAGATATTAGTATGATATAGTAATCCAACCATTTCCTGAAGTATTAAAATCATTCCAAATAATACTTTCAATACTATAGGTTCCACCTCCACCTCCACCAGCAACATAATCTCCACCTGCTGCACCACCACCTCCTGCATAATATCCGCCACCACCGCCACCACCACCGTTCCAACCACCATTGTTAGTCCATACACCGTTTCCTCCTTGTAAATAAGTGCCCGAACTTGGATTAACAGTATTTACATCATAGGGTGTGCCAGCAGCACCTCCATAAGTATTAGTTCCTCCCTTGCCTCTGGTTCCTGTATTTCCGTTGTTGCTATTCCCGTTGTTTCCTTGACCATTTCTGTTTGCTCCAGCGTCACCACCTTGGCATGGCTGAAGCGCACCAGAACCACCTCCCCCGCCTCCCCCTCCACCAGCAACAGCTAAAGCATTATTTATAGAAGGGGTGTTGCCAGTAAATATCCCACTCAGACCACCTCCAGCACCACCATATCCTAGTTGTGGAGCAACACCAGTATTTTCACCGCCATTACCCCCATAACCAAAACTGGCTGTTTTTCCACTTCCTTTTCCACCAACTACTATATACAAAGTAGTTTGAGGAGTAACTGCCAAAGAAGTTGATATCTGAGCCCCGCCACCACCTAAAACGCCGCCGAACCCATTTTCTCCTTTTGCTCCAACCAAGTTAACATAAATTCTAGATACTCCTGCTGGAACTGTCCATTCAGATATAGAACCAGTATAAATGAATTTTACTAAATTGTTTGGATTTCCCAAATCAGACAATGCTCTTGCTGTTTGCCATGTTTGTCTTTCTGTTGTTGCTGTATAGTCATAAACATAATCTGTAATCCACCAATACACCTGATCATTACTTACTTCTAATACCCAAGATTTCGGGTCTCTTCCAGTAACATCATTTCCAGTAGCCCATCTGTAGAAATTATAATTTCTTTTTTGTTCTGCTCCATAATCAAACAATACAAAACTAATTTTATTATTTGCTTGGAAATTATAGTCGTACCATTTGGTTGATAAATTTCCATCAATTAGTTTTGTAACTTCTTGCCCAGAATTATTTGCTCCATCTGGATTGTAAATATTTTTAACATACATTCTTTGATCATTACCAAATTCATCTTGAAATACAAATTCTGATGCTTGACATCCAGATGTATTTACAGAATCTCTTGTGTCTGAAATTCTCCATCTGTGGTATCGAAAACCAGAATCAAATTTATTATTTGTCTTATTGTAAGATATGGTCACAGAACCATGGCCAACATCGTTTTGCTGTCCAAAAATTGTATATGATTGACCAAATGTGCCACCGCCACCACCACCACCAACAGCAAAACCGCCAGCTGCACCACCACCACCTGCATAGTATCCAGCACCCCCGCCACCACCTGCATCCCAACCACCATTGTTAGTCCATCCACCATTTCCGCCTTGTAAAAAGTTGCCAGCAGTGGGATTGACAGTATTCCCATCGAAAGGTGAACCAGCAGCACCTCCATAAGAATTAGTACCGCCCTTACCCCTAACTCCTGTGTAAGCTCCATTGCTACTACCATCATTTCCTTGACCGTTTTGATTTTGTCCAGCACTACCGCCATAACATGGCTGGTTGCCAGTATAGCCACCACCTGAGCCACCACCTCCACCAGCAACAACTAAAGCATTATTTATAGAAGGGGTTTCACCAGTAAATATCCCACTCAGACCACCTCCAGCACCACCATAAGAAGTACTTGATTTTACGCCTCCATTTCCTCCAAAACCATACAATGGAGTTTTAGATACACCGGGATAGCCACCAACAACAATAAAAAGAGTTTGGCCGGGTGTGACTGATACATTGCAAATTATGTTGGCCCCGTAACCACCAGTATATGTATTAGCCCAACCACTTCCTCCTCTAGCACCAATAGCATTAATTGTTAGAGAATAAACATTACTTGGAACTACCCATTTTTGCAAAAAACCAGTATAACTAAAAGAAACATTGTTTCCATAAGTTGATTTTCCAGTTTGATAATTTTGTGTTATTTCTGTCCTTGATAAAACTCTATCATACAATTGAATAGTTCCTATTTGGCCATCAAAATAGCCATCAGAACCATAAGACCACCCATTAGCTTTATATGCCCCTATCCTCCAATAACCTGAATAATTTTGTGCAATTATTGTTTGGCTTCCAATTAATACATCATCTACATATAAATTTTGCGAATTATTAGTTGTAGTCAATACAACATGTCTAAACTTATTATCAGTAACTCTATAGGATGTGTTTATGTAATATGTTCCACTATTATATATTCCAAAATATAATTTACCATCGGTTCCAACATAGAGCATTCGATCCCAAGCAGTTGTTCCTTCTCCTGTTTGACCATTTTCAAAGCCTATTATTTTGTTGCCGCTTGCTACATTAGTTCTGAACCAAAAAGAAATAGTGTTAGTAGATGGATTATTATATTGCGTTGAAGTTGAGATGTAATTATTTGAACCATTAAAATCAAAAAGAGGTGGATTTGAAGATACTACAACAGAATTTTGTAAAATGCCATTATTTCCAGTATTAACTGAACTTATAAGAGATGTAGAATTGTTTTTTATACTAGATGGATTATAGTCAAAAATTAATCCTCTTTGAGGAACATATTTTTTTGCCCTCAATAAGGTTTTATAAAAAAATTTCATGGGTTTCTGTATGTTCATAATTGCTTTTGGCGCAGGAAACCCCTAGCCCGAAGTTGAGCTAGGGGAGTAATGCGCCATCCTTTCTAACTTCCAGCTATTAAGTCCTCCAGTCAAACCAAAACACCGAAATGTATTTCGGTGTTTTGGTTGCTTTGGTATTACAACAATCTTGCGCTCACTTTGATGTCCCAAGTACCGCTTAAAATATTTGCAGTTAATTCAATCTTATCATTTGCAATTGCGGCACTAAATGACACTGCCGAGGTCGATCCACCCAAGTCAAATGTTGATGCCTCGTTGTATGCTACAGTATTGGCTGATGAATTCCATGAACATAGAACTGTACCAGTTCGTCTAGCTCCGCCAGACTCTACAATTGTATAGTCAAATACAGCACCATCTGCAGCTGTGTCATCAACACTAAATACTACAGTATTTGAGGATTTGCCAGTATGAACGCCAGATAAAATCTTAACATAACTATCGGCATATACAACAAATGCAGCATTTCCACTTGAGTTTGTTACAGTAAGAATATCATCAGTATTAGAATCTGTAACTGATAGCATTGCACCATTGGTGCCAGTAACATTAAACACTGTACTATTGAGACTCACACTCGTTAATTCTAGTGTTGTTCCGTCATAAGTCAGGTTTGTCTCGGCATATGCACCATTTTCTCCTGATGCCAAGGATGTGAGAATTCTATTATCTGCAGCATTATTTACCTTGAATAATACACCTGACGCAAGATGGGGGAATCCAACTTCGGCTGCACCAATCTGACCAGAAAGTACTGAACTAGCAGCCAAAGCAGCAGTAACAACAGAACCAGAATTAAGATTATTGCTGTTTACAACATAGTCACCAAGATGACCACTTGTAACAATTCCTGATGAAAGCTGGAACATGACACCGCTAGCCAGATGATACAAGCCAATCTGACCAGAAGCAATTTTGCCGGAAACAACTGATTCATCGACTATGTTGCCGGTGTTAACAGAATTTGTAGCCAATTTGCCACTTACAACTGCTTCGGCTGTAATATTTGCACTATTAACTGAATCGATGGCTAATTTACCAGAAACAATTGCTGTATCAGCAATCAGTTCGCTTACTACACCGCCAGATGCAATTCCTATGGTAATTGCGCCGGATGGATAAAATGTTGCTGCAAGCAAGCCGCTTGAAGTCGTTAGTGCAGAATATTCAACACCAGACCCCAAAGCAGCAGTAGCACCACCAATAGTTAGACTATTGTTTTCAAGCTTATCATTTGATATTGTGCCAGAGGCAATGTTGATATTATTAACAACACCTAGGCCAAGGTCGCCACTCTTAATGCTGCCTGAGCCAATAAGCTCATCAACCGTTCCACTAGCAAGATGGTAGAAGCCAACCTGACCAGAACCTATGCTGCCGCTAAGAACAGATTCATTTGCAATAAAACCACTTGAGACTACACCACTTGACAAATTGCTTGTAGTAACTGAGCCAAAACCTAATTTGCCAGAGACAACTTCGCCATCACCAATATTACTTGCTGCAACGCTGGCAGTTGCTAATTTACCAGAGACAACTGCTGCATCTGTTATGTTTAAAGTATTAACTGAATCAGAAGCAATCTTTCCGCTTATAACTGATGCATCTGCAAGCATGGCCGAAACTACACCGCCAGAAGCAATACCAATCGTAAGTGATCCTGAAGGATAATAAGTGCCACCTAACAGACCGCTAGCAGTTGTCAAACCCTCAGGACTCCAACTGCCTCCTAGAGCAGTCAATGAGCCAGCTAGTGTAATGCTGCTATTTTCTAGCTTATCATTAGCAACAGTACCAGAAGCAATATTCTCATTATTGACAACACCTAGGCCAAGGTCGCCACTTTTGATACTGCCAGAACCAATAAAACCATCGACTGTTCCGCTGGCAAGATGATATAATCCAATCTGACCAGAAGCAACATTTCCGCTTAAAATTATATTTTCACTTAAGTGATAATGTCCAACCTGACCTGATGCGATACTTCCTGATATGACTATGCCTGACGCAAGTGTTCCTTCTATAAGTTGGCCACTTATAACATAAACGCCTGTTCTTGATACAAATTGATTTGCCATAATTATTCTCCAAATATAAAGTAATTTATAATTCCACTCATTCGATCATTACGGGGTTAATCTAACTGAAAGTCTTATATCCCATATTCCACCTGTGATTTGGGCTATTAACTCGACAAAATCCGAATTTATTTCTGCAATAAACTCAATTTCATCAGTAAGTCCACCCAAATCTGATGTAGAAACATCATTGTAAGAAACAGTATCATTAGTTGCATTCCAAACAACCATTACTGTTCCTGCTCTTCTAGCACCGCCAGATTCAATCACGCTGTAATCAAAAAAGGCAGCCGTACTAGCTGTATCTGGGACTTGATACGCCACTACATTTGCATTTTGGCCAGTTAAAACAGCAGAATTAACTTGCAAATAGCCATATGAGCTAAATGAAAATTGTCCGCTATTCGGAGCATTAACTTGCAAGACTTTATTTCCAACATTGTTACTCGTATCGGTAACAGTTACTAAATTTCCTGAAACTCCTTCTAATAGAAATATATTGCTTTGTCCACTCGTAGAAACAACACTAAGAGTTGTTCCATCATAATTTAAATTTGTTTCAGCATTCGCTATGTTTGCGCCCGATCCAAGGCTTGTAATAATTCTATTGTCGGCAGCATTAGCTACACTAAACATCGTGCCAGAATAAAGATGAACTAGTCCTATTTGTCCAGATGCTATGTTTCCACTAGTTACAGCTTCTATTCCTATATTTCCGCTATTTATTGCTCCAGATGCCATATTAAACCAAGCAACCACTCCGCTGGCAAGCTTGCCGCTTATTACAGCATTGTCTGCAACATCAGAGCTTAATACCGCCCCAGACGCTATATGTTCTGCTGTAATAGAACCAGAAGCAATAGAATATTGTCCAACTTGTCCAGATGCTATGTTTATGCTTGATACAGCAGCATCGCCAATCATACCAGAAACAATTTCGCCAGAACTTATAGTGAAAATCTCATACAATCCACTCGAAAGATGATATAGACCTACTTGACCAGATGCTATGTTGCCGCTTAAAACAGCCGAATCGCCTATGTAGCCAGATTGTACTAAACCACTCGATAAACCAAAGCTATCACTTATTCTTGGCATTTTTGTTCCCTACATTATTTATAAATTAAATTTACCCAAACCGATCCGCTTGTTGTTGTATCTGGGGTATATGAAGGTCCAGTTATGCTGCTACACCATGTGATACCGCTGCTCATATGCATTCCAAACTTACTTCCATCCCAATAAAAGTTGTTTTTAGGGTATGCATATATTAAAATTGTTGGGATACTACCACTAACAGGTAAAATGTCAGAATTGTGAATTTGTATAAATAAAGGATTATTGCTGGAATTGTATCCAGATAAACCATACACAACTCCACCAGTATTCTTGCTGATGGAAAAGCTTTCGTAATCTTGCGGATTGTCAGCCAGAGGTGTAAAAGCATTTGTTGCATCTGGTGTCTCAGCAACAGGCTGAATTAACCCGCTTGCTGGAATATTCCTTACTAATAAACCTAAAGGATTACCAGAAACAATACTATCAACTACCGCTCTGCCTTTATCGCCTGTTATGGCTACATTCTGTGCTGACAAAAAAGAATTTAAATCTGACATAATTACAAACTTTCTCACATCGTTTTTCAAAATATATAGCCAAAATATATATTAGACTAATCGATAAATGAACCAGCTGTAGGTAATTTTTTTAAATTACTATTTTTTTGTCTTTAAAAATCCACTCAAATACAGCATGTTTTAAGTTCCTTTAATTCATTTATAAAACTTTATTAATATATAATTTGTCATTTTAAACATTTTAAAGGAAACGCTTTTATTGAAAAATACTATGCGTTAAAATGAGTATGAGCAATGATAATATACTATGGTCTTGGGGTAGAAACTATGCTGGACAACTTGCTTTAAATGATACTGTAGATTACAGTTCCCCAGTTCAAGTTGGTAGTGATTATTATAAATATATAAACGAATCTCAAGGAGCAGACTCTCTTGCTGTTATAAAAAACGATGGTACACTATGGGTTGTTGGCGCAAATTCAGGTGGTCAGCTAGGTGACAATACAACTGAGAATAGAAGCAGTTTGGTTCAGGTATATGGTGGAGGAGATTGGAGTGAAGGAGATGAATCTACTTATTTTGCTGGGGGAGTGAAAACTGATGGAAGTCTCTGGATGTGGGGAGATAATAGCTATGGCAAACTGGGCGTAGGATTATCGGCCTTTGACCTGCCTGCTGTGTCTTCTCCAGTTCAAGTTGGTACAGATACAGATTGGTTACATTTTGCAGGCTCCGTAAGAACTTCTATTGGCATTAAACAAGATAGCTCTCTTTGGGGTTGGGGCAGTGCTGGTTATGGACAACTTGCAAATGATTTATCTGGTGCTGGTGTAAATTACTCTTCTCCAATTTTAATAGGAAATAATTATAAAAGTGTTGGAGTTCTTGGTTATTGTGTAGTTGCAGTAAAAAACGATGGCACCTTGTGGTCGTGGGGAACACAACCATATGGTGAATTGGGGCAAGATGATACTATAAATAGGTCTTCCCCTGTACAAATTGGAACTGATACAGATTGGGATTATGTTGTGGCATCCTATGAAAATGTAGGTGCTGCAAAAACCAATAAGACTATTTATTTGTGGGGTAGAGGAGACTACGGTGTAAATTTAAGTCCATATCTAGGACACATTTCTAGTCCTGTTCAAGTTACTGGTAACTGGAGTGGTTTTGCTCTTGGAACATATGCAGGTTTTGCAATTCAAGACGGTCAAAATACTTTGTGGGCTTGGGGAAGCAACCACTATGGTATTTTAGGTATAGATTCTAGTAATTCAGCTTTGCGCTATACTAGTCCGACACAAATTTTAGTAGGAAATTATACTATAGCAAAAGTAGCGTCTGGACCTGATAGTGTTTTTGTTTTTCAAAATGCCAGCATAACTCAGGCTCCAACACCAACACCAACTGAAAGTCCTACTCCAACACC
>Ga0255147_1000186_pt1 | contig 24243 bp, 34 predicted proteins | sample Atl_Miss_RepA_8h_FD_183034 | JGI IMG/M metagenome (GOLD analysis project Ga0255147, IMG submission 183034) | Freshwater microbial communities from Altamaha River, Georgia, United States - Atl_Miss_RepA_8h | ecosystem: Environmental > Aquatic > Freshwater > River | place: USA: Georgia | collected... | reverse complement strand
TGCCAAGCGACGCTGAGTCTCAGTGATGCAGGTGATGAGTTCGTCTACGTTAGCCTCATTCTCAGTGCCAGCGTAGAGATAGACTGTGTGTCCCAGTCCCTTCATCATATTGCAGAACCTGCGTACCTTTTCAGTGTACGCACAGTTAGCAAAATCTTTAGTTGTGTTGGTATGTGGTAGGCTTACGACGTGGAATCTCATACCACAATTCTATCGGAAACCTTTGAAATCCTGTGTGGAGTGTCCCCGCAAGTCGCTATATCCATCTGATTGAATCACGATATTAGGATGGCAGACATAAGCATTTGTTTTGTCTGCTACTAGGCGATAGGCCACATCTATCCAGAGATCAAAGTCTTTGGCTGCTTGGATGAAATACTCCACCTTGCTTGGTTTGATGCAGTAGGCGTGGGTACCTGTGGTTTCTACCTGTCTAACCCAGTAATCATTGACAGGTTCAGTACGATTCTTGATGGCTCCAAGGTAGAGGATGTCCCAGTTATCAGGCAACTTAGCCATATGGGTATCTAATTTGGTACTAAATTCATCATCAAATATCGCATCATCTTCACAGATAAGAACCATCTCATCTGGTTTGATGGATTCTAAGACCTGAATGTGGCTTAGTCTTCCTGCCACGATTGGGTCAATGCCTTCAGCCTTACCATCTATTGCTTTATGAACTTCATACTCAAAGCCGATTCTCTTGGCTTCGGCATCAAATTGTTCTAAGCGGTCTTTCCTGCGTTCAAGATTGATAACAACGATTCTGTCAAAATACTTCACATTCCGCCTAGCATTAGGATGTCTGGCAGAGCAGTAGCGTTAGAACCGCTAGGTCCAGTTGCACCAGTCGGACCTGTAGCACCTACTGGTCCTGTGGCTCCAGTGGCTCCAATAGGACCTGTGGCTCCTGTTGCTCCCACAGCGCCTGCAGTTCCTTGCGGTCCAGTTGCTCCTGTAACTCCAGTTGCTCCCGCAGGACCAGTCGCTCCAATCGGTCCAGTAGCCCCGACGGGGCCAGTAGCGCCAATAGCGCCAGCGGGACCAGTAGCCCCAGTAGGTCCAATGTCACCAGTTACTCCTTGTGGTCCAGTTGCACCAACAGGGCCAGTGGCTCCTGTAGGTCCAACGATATTGACACCAGCAGGCCATACACCAGCAGCCTTTGGTCCAAAGATTTTGTTTGAAACTGTGTTGATATAGAAGTCGCCATTTACACCTTCGGTGGTGGGATCAACTGTTCCATTGAGGACTGAGTATCCCTGCGCTCCCGTAGGTCCTGTAACACCTGTTGGACCTTGAACGCCTTGAGGCCCTGTAGGGCCTGTAGCGCCCACTGGACCTGTTGCTCCGACACTTCCTGTAACACCTGTTGCTCCTGTGGCTCCTACAGGGCCTGTAGCCCCTACAGGACCCGTTGCACCAGTAGGTCCAATGTCACCAGTTACTCCTTGTGTGCCTTGTGGACCAGTAGGTCCAGTCGCTCCCGTTGCTCCTGTATTACCTGTAGGTCCTGTTGAACCTGTAACTCCCTGTGGACCCGTAGCGCCTGTGGGTCCTGTACTTCCTGTTGGTCCTGTCGCACCAGTAGAACCCGTAGGGCCTGTGGCACCAACTGGACCAGTCGCTCCTGTAACACCTGTCGCTCCTGTCGGTCCTGTTGCGCCTGTTGCGCCTGTAGAACCAGTGGCACCTGTTGGGCCTGTGGCTCCTGCTGGTCCTGTCGGACCTGTTGGACCTGTTACTCCTTGACCGCCTTGCGGTCCTTGATCTTGTGAAAACTCTACCGCGACTTGTGGAGTAATGGACTCAATGACGATAATTGTTTCACTCACGTAGTCACCGCTCCTGTCACGACAAACTTACCTTCAAGAATACGGGTTATTGTCCCGCCTGAATTTAGAACTAAATCATATGAATAACGACTTGCTGAAATATCTGCTGTAACGGATGCTGGAATGGTTACTGTAATTCTTCCATTGAGAGCATCAAAGACCATATAGCCATTGGCAGTAGATGCCACGACTGTTGTTGTTGTAGCGCCAACGAATGGGCGTACAGTCATTGTCCCTGTGTAACCTGTGAGGTTCCAAGGTGTAGCAGTTCCATTGATGTTGTTTTGAATCTGGAACTGAAAATTGAATGTAGTTGCTTGGTCGCAGATAAGATTATATTTCGCGCTCAAGATGAGATCTTTCTGAGAGCAGCCGCTGCAGCCAAGCCAGAAGTGCCAGCGAGCAGATTACATACGCCGCTAAAATCGAGGTGAAGATCAGCAGAACCCGAACGCCCAGCGATGTCATTGAGTACTCCTACTGTGTCTGTATGGTTGCTAGTAACGCCTCTAGCAGCAGCCCATTGGCGAGCAGCCAAGGCTTGGTCAACCATCTCTGGATTGAGACGATAAGTGCCACCATTAGCAAGGCGGTTCAATTCTTGATTGAGCGTTGTTCCATCTACTCCCAGTGCCACTTATCTCTCCTTACTTCTTTTTCTTTGCTACTGCTGCGTTATCTACCAAGTTTGGATATGGACGACCAGCGGCTTTAGCACGCTTCTTAGCGGCAGACTTCTGCGCTGGTGTCAGTTTCTTTGATGTCTTCTTAGGATTTTTTGTATCCCAAAATGCTTTCTTCTTCACCACTTCACCTTATCTGCCCAGTACGCTGCGCTCATCTTGCCTTTGGCAATGTTCTTGGCGTGACGGGCTTTGAATGATGCTTGGCGCTTTGTAGGCTTCTTATCGCCTGTTACGCCTTGCTGACCGAATCTGATTGTCTTGACTTGACTTCCTTCTTTGGCAACGACGACGTGACTCTTAGTTGGGTGAGAAGGCGTACGCTTGGGTTTGTTGAAGCCCGCAACGCCAGCACGTGCCAAACGCGGATCACGCTTTGTCTTTCTTTCCATACTCTCCATACTTTCCGAGCACTGCTCTTACTGTGCCGTTCTTGTTGAGTCTGACAACCATCCCGTCTCTGATAATGACAGAGTTGAACTTCTCGCGTCGGCGGTATTGACCCGACGACATTACTTCTTCTTTTTCTTCTTTGCCATTCCTGCTTCGCTCATAGCGATAGCAATGGCTTGCTTGCGGGACTTGACTACTGGTCCCTTCTTGCCTGAGTGAAGAGTTCCACCCTTGAACTCACGCATAACCTTAGCAACTTTCTTAGCGCCTTTAGCCTTTTTCATTTCTTCTTGCCCATCTTCTTAGACATCATCTTAGACTTTGAGCCATATTCCATCTTGCGCTCTTTAGCACCTTCCATCTTTTCGTGCTTCATCTTCGCTGCTTTGGATTTGTATTTTTCTTTCTTGGCTGACATTACTTCTGCCCCTTCACATAGGCTCCGTTAGCACCACGTTGCAAGTCTTCGTATGACATAAATGGCTTATCGTTTACTCCTGCTGGATACTCTGTATACCAACCTGGATGTAATTTAGGATCATATTTATTGTTCTGTAAATTTGGGTCTTTTTCTTTTGGCATTGTTACTCCTTGAAGGTAAGTGTGTTTCCATCGAATGCTTTGCCAGATTCGTTGGAAAGTCTGAGCGCTGCATCTATATCTTTTTGCTTGGTAGATATTGGCTCTACTCCTTGCTTCACAGCCGAGTAGTAGGATTCCAATTCTTTGTTGTCTTTCTTTTCTCTGTCTTTATCCCAGCCTTGCCGAGTAGGGAAGCACCCTGCAAATGCAAAGTTTGCTGCTTGCAGACAGTCAGAGTATGAGTCGTGGTCTTGGGTTTTACACCCAGAACGACAGTTAGGGTTCTTAGTCATAGTTAGGCAATCGGCTCCAAGTAGTCAGAATAGCCTGCATCAATCAGAATCTGTGCTTCTGCTTGGGTAAGAACATATTCGTGTCCACCAAGATAGTAGGCATCTGCATCTTCCAAATCATTCTGATATGGAGTCTGAACTTCAGTCACAGTAGTTCCATTGACAATCAAAGTGTACGCACGTGGGATGTCAGTGATGAATGGATTGATAGGACCAGTCAGCGTTCCGCCAGTAATTCTTCTGGCAGCAAGACGTGAGTACTTGTCATAGGTTCCATACTGAGCGCCCCAAGTTTCCCAGCGCCAAGGAGTTGTGAGTCTGTAGTTCATTACTTCCTTTCGTAGCGAACTTACCATTAGGCAGAGTTTCAAGGCTCTGCCCAACAGTCAATCAACTATGAGATTGAAGATGCTGTCTCAATGCGGTATAGAGCCGCTTCACGGAGACGAGCAAAGCCACCGAAGTAGTACCAACCGATGGTGCGGAAACGACGGAGTGCGTCGATTTCTGGACCAATGACGGTTGAAATATCGGCTGCTTGCGCTTCAGCAAGCGCTTCACGTCCAGCAACAACTGCCTTGTAGAGAGTTACTGCAGGAGATGCACCGTTAGATGCTGAGAGAACACGTGGTGTCTCTACAACGTAAGCACCTTCGATAACGCCGACGGAGCCAGCGACGAATGGTGTACGGTCAACGTACTTGGTGAGTTCCTGGAATCCACCAGTTCCCGCTTCAGCGCGGAGATCCGCAGACTGACGTGGGTGGACGTATGCAGCATAGAGTTCGCCGATACGAGGAACAGCCTTGTTTGTGCGAAGTTGTGTGACAGCCTCGCGGATGTCAGCAACTGCGAGTGTGCCAGAGGCGGTTACGCCTGATGCACCTGTTGCTGTACCACCGTAGATTACGTTGGTTCCGCCAGTGAGAACGTTTGCTACAACTACGTCGATAGAATCGGCAGCGTTGTAAGCGATAACGTCTGCAAGAGCAGCGTCTACGTCGTTGAACGATGTGAGGTTCAACTTCTTGGTGGTTGTTACTGCGTTACCGTATTCATTGAGAGTTACGGAAACTGTTGATGGGTTGCCGAATGCAACTGAGGAAACGTCTGAGGATTCTGTCAAAGTACCAGTCGCTGTTGCGAGGTCTGAGTAGATGGAGAATACAACTGACGATCCTGGCATAGCCTGTTGCACTGGCTTTACGTCTGCCAACGCACGCATCACAGGGATGGAGCGAAGGGCCATACGTACATACTGGTCATATGCTGTTTTTACGAGCGCCGAAATATCGGAGGACGTAGTCAGCGTACCTGTAGGTAATGCCACTTTAGTGCCTTTCGTTTAGGATCGGATTAGAGTCCAGACTGCCTAATAACTTCATCCAGTTCTTCCTTGCTGTTGGCATTCATCAAACGACGCATAACATCTGCTTGAAGTTCAGGAGTGTTTCCTGCTTCAACAGCATTAGTCATACGCTGATAAGCCTTGGCTTGGGCTGGGTCGATATTAGGTGTTGCCTGGGTTTCGGCCTGTTGGATTCCGAATACATCGGAATAGTCTTCAAGCCATTTAGATACAGACTCTTCAGTTGGGTCTATATCCTGTGGGATAAATGAAGCGATCTTCGTATTTACCCCGCGACTAGCGAGGGCATCTTTGATTGCTCGTTCTCTATTTGATTTAGCAAGTGATTCGTACTGCGCTTTTAGTTCAGCGAGTTCTTTATCTTTTTGCTTTGTTGCTTTACGCAACTGTTTGACGAGATCATTACCATCATTTGCTGATGGATCAAAGTCGTCATCTTCGTAGTCGTAGTTGGACATAGGTCCTTCTCCCTTTGTTAGTTGGTTTCGCAGGCCTCATATAGAATCGGGGGCTTTCTATATGGCTCCTACTCCTGGTCTTGATCTCTCTCTAACGGGCCAGTCGTTCCGTTAGTAGGCCTAGAATTGTCCTGCTCGTTCGCGGGACAGTGCGCTTCCTGCTCTGCCTGTCTGACCAGAGAATGTTGCAGTCTCTAGTTGGGCGAGTTTCTTGCGCTTTGCTGCAGCCTCTGCTGCACCTGCGGTGCCGAATACTTCTTGCTCGGCAACGGCTTGGTCATATGCACCAAGTCCTTGTTTCTGGTAAATATCAGATAGTTTGGTTGCGCTAGGTAATAGTTCAGCGATTGCTTGGTATCCCTGTCGTGCTTGCTGACCAGTGACTCCATACTTGGCAAGTTCAGATGCTCTTGTAACATCAGACTTGAGCGCTTGTTCAAATGCTGCTCCACCAATTTCAGAGATAGTAACCTTACGCTTGATTGCGCCTAGTGAATTTTCTGGATCTAGAACGTAGGCCAGAATGTCTCCATTAGTAATTTCTGGGAAGAACTCACGTAGCGTCTTGGATATGCTAGGCGCTGCGTTGATGACGCGGTTCTGTGCAGTCTGAATACGATCTTCTAGTTCTGCTGCAGATACATCGCCAGCAATAAACTTTTCAAATCCTTCTTGACGACCCATATCTCCACGGGTGTAGTAAGAAGCAGGCAGACCATAGTTACGCATAACATTTTGGTATTGGTCTTCTAGTTGAATATACTCTGCTTCGGATAGTGCACGAAGACCAGACTTGATACGCTGAGCATTAGCAGCAAAACGATTCTTATAGGCATCAGTCTGACGCAGACGTAACGTAAATTCTGCTGGTGATAAACCTTCTACAATAAATTGTTGTAATGGCGCAACTAAAGCACCAAGACCATAGCGGTCAAACTCCGAGAATAATAAGTCGTAGGCGGATTGACCTTGACGACGCTTTGCTTCTGCTGCTGCCGCTGCTGCTTGTTGTGCTGCTAGTGCTGCTGCTGCCTGTTGCTGGGCAATAAATGTAGTAAGATCGGAATTTCCAGACCCACCTCCACCGCCTCCGCCACCGCCACCTCCGCCGCCTCCGCCGCCTCCGTTGCCACCAGCGCCAGAGGAACCAGCAACTACGTTGGTTCCTTGAATTATTTGCCAAGAACCATTTACTCCGCCGACCCATTTGATTTGGTCGCCACGGGCAATGTTTGCTGCATTGAGAATTGGTTTTGGTGTTGCTTCTTGAATTGCAGTAATAGCATTTGCTGCTTGAGTTGTTGCACTTCCGCCCTGAGCCGCTGCAACTGCTTTGGCAGCATTGATAGCAGCGGTCTTATCTCCAGTATTTACTGCCTGCTCTAAAGCAATCGTAGGAATTTCTACATTTTTTGCCTGTACAGTTGCTTTAGATCCAGCAATACTTGCCTGTAATGCAGCAAGAGAATTAGCAAGAGTAGATGGCTGTGCTGCTGCTGCCGCTGCTTGTGCACGCGCATTAGCAATACGTCTTGCTTCAATAATATCATCTGGTGTCGCCATCATTACCCCTGGAATCCGAAGTCACGAAGTATGCCAAGTGCTGCGGTGGATACTTCCTGTCTTGCATTGTCGGTATATTGCCAGCGTGGGTCTTTTCTAACCGTACGCTTGAAATCAAAGATAGACATTTCTTTATCTGGTCCATATGCGGAACGAAGGATTGGGTCATCAAGATTGATAGAGTCTGGAGTTACTTCTAATAAGGTTGCCATCGTATTGCGATATGGCGCATAGATATTTGCTAGGTCAAGTCCTTGATCAAGAAGACTTCCAACCTTCTCAGGTAAACCTAACTTAGCCTGCTGACGAATAACGCGATTGAAATCTTCTATGCTTTCACCACGAGATATGCGCTGAAGCCATCCATCAATTTGATTTCCAAAGTCTTTTTCTAGGTTGAAACCATTGAGCGTTGCTGTTCTACGTAATTTATCTAGGGCTGTTCCTACTTCTCCAGCAGCACCTGTAGCAGTAATGCCACCAGCAAGTTCATCAAGAATAGTTGCATCGTCAATGCCCTTGATGTAATAATCTTCTAGGGTCTTATCATCTGCCTTGATACCTTTGGTAGCAAGTTGCTTTTTGATTCTAACAAGGAAACTCTTGAGACGTTCTTTATAGAGGTCAGAGTTTTGAAGGCGCAACAAGTATGCGTTTTGAGCATCTGTGTCTAGTCTTCCCCACTTAGATCTATTCCATAAGTCATCTGCTAGCGCTTGATTTCCAGCAGCGAGAGCAGCCTTTATCTCACGAAGTTCTGCTCCATAAACAGGATCATCAATAAGAACTTCAAATACACCATACTTGCCTGTAAATAGATCTGGTAATGCACCCGTCTTAGGATTGACCTGAGGCATAGTTGCCGCAACCTTGGCAGCATTAGCCTTGGCTTTAGCCTGTGTTAGTTCATCTACTTCAGCCACTAGCCACGTCCTCCCATTTTCTGGAATGCCCAATTAGCAAAGTCAAGGTTCTGTTTACGTTCTAATGAAATAGGATCTGCTTCAACAAGCGCTGCTTCAATAGTTCCTGCAGCCTTTTCTGTTGTAAATTCTGGGGTCTGAGTGGTTACTTGTTCCAACTTGCCAGTCTTTTTATTCTTGACAAGTTTAGTTGTAGTCACAGTTCCACCAGCAATCATCTTATTCAAGCCTGCCGTTAGGTCTTGATACCATTCTGCTTGCTTATCAGCATCCGTAATGATTCGACCTAGTTTCTTTTGGGCAATGTCATTGATGTCTTTGTCAATTTGCTCTGGAGAGTACTGATATACCGAACGAGATAGTTCTGGTTTTGCTGTACCAGCACCGCCAGCAACACTTGCTGCTGCACGCAGCCACGATTCAACAGTTACGTTTTTTGCAACCTCTTCATCGCCACTCATATTTGTTGCTAAACGTGCAACATAAGCGCCTAAAAGATTTGGGTCTTTTATGTCAGACCCACGAACCTGTCTTACCGCAGTCCTGATTCTGCTATAGGCCTTCGGATCATTGTTTACTAAATTCGTGATGAAAGACTCTATCTTGATTGGTATAACTCTTTCATTGATACCAAAACCAATAAGGATTCCATTTTCTTTTTGAGAACCTGGAGTATTCCAATCTAGCGTTGGCTTATTGGCTGTGCTTTGTTGCTTGACGAAAGCAGCGTTTGCCTCTTGGTTGAGTTTAGATTCACTCCACTTAGGGTTCTGTCTGCGTAGATCTGCCTTGATTTCCTCAAGAGTCTTCACGGTTTTATCACCTCTAAGTTATCGTTCTCTAGGTAGCGGTCGTATAGATCAGAGAATCCATTTGACCATAGTTTCATATTCAAGATGTAGTTATCCCATCTATCTCTCAAGTCGCTGTTTGACTGATTGTCAAGGGCAGCGCTTCCGCCAATACTCTTTCTTCTGGCTAGTTCTTGTGATAGGTATGTGCGGTTGACTAGGAAGTCTGATACTGCTTCCATAGTATTGATACCAGTTTTCTTGGTATCTCCGTACTTATCCATCCAGTTCTTGTCGGAGGCAATCTCTGTGAGAGAACGGATATAACGCTTAGTCTTATTGAAGTCCATTGATCCGAACTGCTTTTCTTTAGCCCAGTCAGGATATGTGGCTTCTAGTTGAGCAACCTTTTGCTTCCAGGTATCTTCAAGACCTAGTTGCTTTGCAGCAGCAGATGTGATACTTGATGTGTTGTATCCCTTTTGTCTCCACTGTGCAAGAACTGTATCGCGTTCTTGAGCCAACTTAGCGTACTGTGACCAACCTAAACTGATTTCACGGTCAACAATAATCTGTTCGATGTCACGTTGTTCGGTGTATTTGTATGTACCGCCAGGGCGAACTTCTTTATTACGGAAGTAGTTAGAGGCAGCATCAGAATAACGATCACCTGTTACGCCATAGTTTGCTAGGAAGCCGATAAGACCTGGAGTGTCATTCTTATCCATCTTGCCGAGTAGATAGTTGAACTCTTTCTGGTTCTTTACTGCTCCGCCAGTTGCTGCAATGCCAGTCTTGTTTACGCTGGTAGGTGCTGTAAGAATGTATCCGATATCTCCATACTTACCAAGGATGTAATCATCAACCTTGGTTGGGCCAACCTTTGGATCAGCAATCGCACTGCGATAGTCATCCATAATAAACTGCCACTCTGGACGGAATGTAAAGGTAAATGGCAGACCAAGATTTACTTTGATACGAATGGAGTAAAGTTGGTCAGCCAAACGGATAGCATCATCGAATGTAGGTTCTTTACCTATGCGACCATTCATTTCCCACTCATAGCGCTGGGTCTTCATAGCCGCTGCTACTGCTCGTGCATAGCCTTCATCGCTAAGTCCTGCCTGCATTGCTTCATATTTACGCGCTGCTGCTGGAAGGATAAGATCCCAAGGATTGGTTGCTGCTCTACCAAATGGCAATAGTGAACCAAATACTGTATCTGCTGCCTCTTTGCCAAGGTTATTTGTTAGCCAAGTACGTGCATCTTCTACTACCTCTGGTCGCTTATTAGCAAACATAGATACTGGAAGCGTTACTGGGATACCAAATGCTGGAGCAAGTGGGTTCTCACCTTGCAAGAAGATATTGAGGCTGTTCTTCGGAATAGATACCTGATATCCCTTTGGAATACCGAAGCGTCCCTGCAATCCTTCTGGGATTGTAAAGAGCATAAACTGTGGCGTAGAAGGTGGTGTTCCTGGTGGAACTTCCTTACCCTCTTGATCCACAACAGTAGCCACACGGTTAGGTGCATTCCATATCATCGATGCACGAATTGCTCGTGATGGATCCTGAGCAATCAACTTACCATAAACCTTGATAGCGTTGTACTGTGCGTTGAAGAACGGTACCAAGAAGCGTAGGGCGCTTGATAGACCACTGTTGTTTGTTACGCGATATAGCGTTTCATTGGTGGTCTTGAGTGCTTGGCTGTGTGCGCTACGCTGTAATTGAATAATCAAGTCTGGATCTTGGAGATTCTTGCCAGCAGCCTCAGCAAGATTGACTTCTCGTTGTAGTTGGCGCTTGTATAGTTTCTCGTAGAAAGGCCAGGAGATAAGATTGTTTTCTGGTGTAGTACCGATAACTTCAAACAACTTGGATATCGTTGACGTTACTGTTCTCTTGATAGCACCTGCGCCATAGCGGAATGTGATATCCATAATCTCACGTCCAGGGACGTTGGCAAGATTAGGTTGATTACGCATCAAGGCTTCAAACTGCTGAGGAGACATTTCCTCACGAGCAATCAATGATCTAACTTCTTGATCTGGGAACAGTTTGTACACACGTGAACGTGCTACCTGAATATGGTCATTGATTTCTGCTGGAGTTAAATCAGCATCAATCTCACGTAGGTAGAACTTACCATTCTTGCTACGTAGCCACTGTGAAATCTCATAGTCTGATTGACCCTGAAGTAGGCGCATAGCCAACTGGTCTTTACGGAAACGATTGTTAGCAAAAGCCGCAAGTTCGGTAAAGTACTGTGGGTCAGTCGGTGCAACTACCTGGTTATATTCGGTACCTAGACGCTGGAATGGCTTTCCATAACTTGCGCCCTTGGCTGCATCGTAGGAAAGATACGCCTGACCTTCAGTGAGCCAGTTGAGTGTGCGGTCAGATGAGGCATCTTGACGAACCAACATACCTGCTGGACCAGCAAATGCTCCATCTGCTACAACAGTTTGACCTTTTGGTGTGACGTACTTGTCACGACCTTCACCGCTGCGAATAATCTTGAGTTCTGAGCGAATCTGAGCAAGACGTTGTGACTCAAGGATCTTGCTATTGATTTCGTCTTCCATCTTCTCAATCTGCTGAGTGTAGGAACGGACGCGTAGCATCTGATCTTCGCCGATGATGTCTGCAATGTCTTCATAGTTACGACCACGAGATATCTCATATGATGTAATAACACGGATATCTGGTTGAGCAGATGGTTCTTTGGCTCGTAAGTTTACCTTCTTGCCACGTTGAAGTTCCATCTCCAACATAGATGCTGGAATACCCTTACGTGGTTCCATAACTGGGTATGCACCTTTAGGAATGCGACCCTTAGTTCCTGGAATCTTGTAGAAAACTTTGCCACTGAGATAGTCTGCGTAGACCATCGTGGTTCCTTGTGGAAGATTCGGTACAACTTCTTGACGAACGTACTTACCAAATGCTTCTTCACGCAGTCTTTGATACTTAGCCTTCTCTTGACCGAACAGAAGACCGCCTTGAGCGTCCTTCTTCTTGGTCAATTCAAAGTAAGCATCACGCTTTGAGCCAGTTAGTAGTGGCTTGGTCTTTGATGTCATAGCAAGTTCGACCATTGATGGTTCTACCATCTTGCCGAAGGTACCAGCAGCACCAGCGTAGTAAGCCTGTGGTGTCAATTCATCTAGAATCTGGTTACGAACATCAATGAAACTGTTCTTCTGCGCGATAAGGCGACCAGTTTGCTCACGCAACTCAGCAGGATTCTTGAGTTGGATAGAATCCATAATGAAGTTCTTGCCGATTTGCGCTCTTGTTACAAGATTCTTAGAGAAGTTCTTGAAGAAGTCATCAGTCTTAGCCATTGATCCAAGGACCAAGGAGGTACGTAACCAACCATCTATGGTGTTACGGACTGGATAACCAAAGCGAGTAAGAACTGAAGCCTTGAATATAGAGTTGGCTAGATCTGCAAAGTCTGTTAGTTCTTTACCAGCAAGGCGTGCCATAGCACGAGCCTCAAGAATACCTTCGCCACCCTTAGACCATCTGCTGTAGAGACGTATGACAGAATCAAAATCCTTGAAATCCATCATTGGAACGACGTTAGGCATTTCAGATTTCCAGAATGGGGATGTAACTAACTTGCCGCTATCGTCTACCCAGTATCCGTGGTCGCGCATAGATGACATAAGAGCGCTTCTCATACCACTGAATTGACCATAAATCTGTCGTGCCTCATCAAGAGGTACGTCATAACGTAGTGCTGCGATTTCTGCAATCTGCTCTTCGATATTTCTAACTGCCTGCATACGTTCATTGGCGTTACGGGCGTTGAGATAACTGCGTCCTAATTCATTCTTGACACCAGCATACTCAATTCCACGTAGTTCTTTGACTGAGTTGAGGGCGTATTTGATCTCATTGAATGAATCTGCAGCCAAACCACCGTCTACACGGACAACCCCACGTGGAAGTTTGTTGAAGAATGGCGCTACGATGTTGACAACTGGACGTGTATAAGGGTTCTTCTGATACTGCTCAGTGTAGAAAGTTAGATTGTGGCGTGCTTCGCTGGCTTTTGCACGAGCCTTTTCAATGGCAACGCCAATGTTCTTGTCAAATAGTGTGACATCTGCAGCCGAAGTATACTCGTTGATAACGCGGTAGTTACCAATACTTTCTGATAGAGCCTTATCCAAGGCTGCATCACGAACGCGTAGGTCTTCCAGTACGTTTGTAAGCCGATTATATTCTTCAACTGTAGGAAGATGTTGTTCTGGTCTTACTGCAGTACCCCAGGGGATATCATTCATCCGCTTTTGAATAGGGTCTAGTAACTCTTTTGCATTGACGATTTCATCAGCAATAGATGCACGAGTACGCTCAAGTTTTTTCAACGAAGCCATATCGCCTGCTGCAGCAGCAAGAAAGTCTGCTACATCATCATATGTCTTGAGTTCTCCAGTGACATCTGCTACAAGGTTACGAGCAGTTGTTCGTCTTACAAAGACATCATCAAAATTCTTTACTGCATCACCTTCGGTAAGGCGCTGAGCAATAACTCCCATAGGAGTCTCGCGTCCAATTTGACCGCCTGATTTGATATAAGCACCGTGTGCGTCAAGTTCAGAACGTAGACGAGCGATGTCATCAACGGTTCTAATAGGCTGATCAAGGCCAATAACCCTGGCTACGCCAAGACCTTTACCTGCTAGGACTAGCGGATCTGCATACCACGAGAGTAATCCATCTACTCCACCTGTAAAAAACTTACCAAAGATTTCATCTTGGAAAGCCTGTTTACGCTGGTCTGGGTCTGCGATATTGAAGTTAGGATCTAAGAATGTAGGTAGGTTTACGCCACGTTGTTCCAACTCTGGTGTAATACCAGTTGCTTCACCGACAGCACCAACATATCCACCGAATGCTTGACCTGGAGATACGTCTTTTGCAAGTCTCCAGTTTTCTAGGAAGTTGTATCCATCGCCTGAGATGTTATCTGCTTCTGCAAGAAGGGCCGCTGCTACTGGACGAGTGACGATAGGACGTACTTTTGTATAAAGATCATCAATCTCTTTTGCTGCAAGGTTGAATGCAACGTCAGCACGAACTGTTTCTGCTGGCTTTGCTAGAGTATTGACGTATCTTTGACCAAACTCTTGTGATACTTTTTCTGCTAAAGCCTTCTCACCAGCAGCAAAATCAGGTGCTACAGATGGTGCCATAGGCGCAACACGAGCCTGTGTCATTCCACCAGCAAGACCGATGGCAGCCTTGACAGGTGTGCCAATGGCTGTACCTATCGCTTTGCCAACTTCTTTTTTGATGGTGTCCCAGTAGTTAGGCACTTGGCACCTCTTGTGTTAGAAAACTAATAAAATTATCACGATCTGCTTCGGACTCCCACGGTATTTTGGCAAGCGAAATAATGATCGCTGGCTGGTCATAACCAAGAGCGTCTACAAATGCGGTGACATCCTTGACAAATTGATTCATTAGGCAGGGAAGATATTCGCTTGTATGCTACGGACAAAAATTCTAAATGATTCTGGAGTATCTGGCGCTGCAGCCATTGCATCCATAGCAGGTAAATACTTTGCTAAAACTTCATTATCTGATTGCTTGATTTGATTCATACCAAGAGCATTTGATCCAACATCAGGACCAATATCAGTGCCAGCCATAATATCTTGATCTGGATATGCAGTGCCATCGTATAAACCAGCACCGCGTTCTACTTGACGACGGAATGTTGATGGCGCTTCACCTTTGAAATCAGGTGTCTTAGATAGCGCTGCGCCCTCTTTAATCATTTTATTTTCCATACCTGCGCCATATGCGTCTGATTGAAATGACAAACCATCGGTTCTTGTGGAGAATTCGCCAGGACCTGCTGGTCCTGCTAATGGACCTCTAACCATTATTATCCTCCATCTTCTCTAAATCTTGTGTGAATTGTTCCCACGCTCTGGAAACTTTAGTTTTTCTATTTGCGTTATAGATTGCTACATCTAAAATATCTGTTGCTAAAGCCTCAAATGATCTAATGATATTTACAAAGAAACTTGTTATGACTACTAAGAAATCTGCGAGAGTGATAGAACGTGGTACATCATCTTTGTTTTCGTCCACGCTCTATCCTCTCAAACAACACTAAGCCTTCTTGCCTTTGCGACCTGCTGGAGCATAACCAAAATCCACTTTTCCTGGACCTTTTGGCTTTGCGGTATCCATTTTGCCTTTTGTTGGCTGTTGCATTGGAGCCTTTTCACGACCACCTTTTTTATTCATATTACACCTCCCTACCCTGCAATAGATGCGAGTAACGTAGCAATGTCTGGACGAGAGCCAGCAGCAGGGGCCGCACCCATTTGTTCTGGAGTTGGCTGCGAGGCAGGAACGGGGGCCATACCTGCTGCTGGAACTTCTGCGCCCATAGGCATTTCTGGTTGTGGTGGTTGTTCAGGTGTGAATACCTTCTCCACAATACTTTCAAGTGCTAAACCTTTTTGACGGCCTTTGATTACTTCGGCGATTCGGGAAACGATTTGAGAAGGATCTTGACCTTGTGCTGCAAGCGCAGGAATAGCCTGGGCGTACTGAGCAACAGCAACGCGAAGAGAATCGCGCATCTCTTCAATATCCACACGCTGTTCTTCTTGAGTGACATTCAACTCCATAGGGATTTCGCGGCGTACATAATCACGTGATACAAGTTTGTCAGAACGCATCTGTAGCAAAGCAATGATTGCGTTGTTTGGATTCATACCAGACATAATGCCGTAGCGAACATCAACGCCATACTCACCAGCAATAGCCTTGGATGGAACGTACTTCATATTGAATGGAGTACCGTCGTCTACGCCCTTGATTTCTTTGGTGATGTTGCCGAAGATTTTCTCGTCTACTTCAAAGCAGAGTGATACAAGTTCAGTAAACAGGCGTGCAAATTGTGCTTGTGCTGCACGTACTTGAGTATCAAAGCCTGCTTGTAGCGCTTGAACTCCACGTCCTGTGATGATAGAAGCATCAACGTTACCGCTACGTACTTCTGGGTAACGAGCACCGAGACGAAGTTCACGTTCTAGCACACCAGACTCAGTAAAGACTCCAGGAGGAAGTTCTAGCGGCACACGGCGAATTGCTTGGGGATTAGCAGAACGCATAATCGAATCAGGGCCAAGAGCAAGTTCTTGAACATCCTGTGGAATAGCAATAGGTGCTTGAATTGATTTCTCTGCTGCCTGAATTTGTAGCACAGCAAATCGAGCACGAGCAAGTTGTACCGCTAGAATATCATCAAACTGACCGCGTGCTTCGCCGTCTAGAGATGAGCGAACTGCAACGCGAGCCATACACTTACCAACAGGATTTGGCAGGTTGGATAGAACGAGGTTATTGCGTTCTGGAATGAAGATAAGATCTTGGTCTTTGTCGTGGTAACGAACAAGTGTTACTGCTTGAGCACCAGATGCCAATGGTTGACGTGGCATAATCTCTGAAGCAAACTCTGGATAAGCCGCAGCCATTGACTCAGCATCACTGATAGTGATTTGAGTGAGCGAGATGCAACGTCCGAATCTGTCAATCTCTGGATAGACACCGAATGGATTGAGTAGGCGGATACGAGGATTGTTATTCTCATAATCCATCTCAACCATTGCTGGAAGCATTCCGTAGGTATTGAACCAGTCAGCACCGTTGTACATTTGAATCTGTAGTTCAGAACCTGAGACGTAATAGTTAGCGATACGTGTTCTGGTATCTGCAGCCTTGCGTGCAGAGTCTGAAACCATATTGGTAGCAGCGCAGTTGAACGAAGGAAGCGGTGCCATAACCTCAGCGAGGTCACGGGCTGCAACGTCTACGAAGTTAGCAACAAGAGGCTTGGGGTATTCTTCTGAGAACATCGCAGGATAAACCTTGCTGATGTCTCCTTGACGTACTGATAGCACGTCGCGCATACGCTGATCGCGTGCAGCATAACGCGACTGAAGTCGCGCTACCTTAGCGATTACCTCTTTGGTTGTTAGCACGTGTATCTCCTATACGAACTGTCGTTGCTGTTCAGCAAGTAGTTCGTCAATGTTGACTACCATTCTCTTGCCTTTTTCATAACGTGATAAAAATGGATTCTTCATATGGTGTGTTGCGTGAATACCTTGGTTGAGCATCTCACGTGCTCTAATCTCACAGAACCAAAGGGCCATCACCATATCGGTCTTACCCTTGGTTGTAGGTGACCAGGTGATAAGTTGTTCTATGAGGCTCTTGATATTTTCAGTTTGATCATTGGGTAGATGGATCAAGTTATCTCTATGGTGCTTGCCATCTTGCTGCTTAGTACCAAAGAGGGTGGACATAGATGCCACACCGAATCCTGCATCCCACTTGTTATTACCAGTGTGGTGTTCTTTGAGTAGTACACCTTTAGACGATAGGAACTGTCTGATGCCTTCATCTTGTGTGAGGAAGGACTGGAACGCGTTGCGTTCTACAATCCATTCGGAAGGGGCATAGACATTTGTCCAGTCGGTAATCAACTGACGAATCTGTGCTGGAGTTGGTCTAGTAATCTTTATCGCGTCAACAACATAACGCTTATGGGTACTACGATCAATAGCATAGCAGACAGCGGCAGTGTCGCCAACCATTGCAGGGTCCAGCCCACATACAAAACTAAAGCCGCTAAGATCACGAGGATGACCTGGAAAGCCAGGGACAAGACGGCCAGACTTACGCATACCATCCATAGACCCTTTGACGCAGATAGGGTCGAAGATAGCATCGTCTGAGATGTCTTGTTGCTGGTAGATGAGTGCCCAGGTGCTGGCATCCATTGCTTGTCGTTCTGCATATAAATGCTTTCCGTTCCAGCGGGGATAGAGTCCGTCTTCGTTCTTATCGGATTCTTCTTGTCCATCAAAAGGTTGATCTGAGTAAGGCCAGAGAGTGACCCACTTATTAGGATCTTCGTGGGTTTCAAGGAGGGCTGGCATTGCCAGGTATGTCCAAGGAACTAAGCCGCCAGGGTAGCGGTCTTGTGATCGTAATTCTTTATAGAGGTCTACGGCTGCAACTCTGGTACCTACCACAATCAATTTACCTGTGGGGTTCAAACGAGAGCGTACATCTTGGGTGAGCCACTTGATTTGCTTTTCAAAGTCGTTGGCATTGGATAAGGTCACTGCGTCATCAATGATGATCATATCAGCACGCTTACCGTAGATCTGACCGCCGATACCCACGGCTTCTAGGTTGGGGTCCTTCTCAGAAGACTCTCTGAGTTCATCTCCGAAGGTAACGCGGGTAGCCTGCCAGGAGGCTGTCTTAGTATTGAACCCAACCCCAGCGGCGTAGGCCTGCTGTAGTTCTTCGTACATTGGATGCGTTAGTCGCTGCTTGATAGCATAAAGGAAGTCAGCCGCTAAACGCTGGGTTTGGGAAACTATGAGAACTCTGAAATTGGGGTTATTGACGATCTTGTAGGTGACATAATCCACCGTCACCGTAATGGACTTGGCGTGATTGGGTGGAATGTTCAAAAGGATGCGGTTATCTGCCAGACCCTTTTCGTATTTCATAGAGGGGTGGAACCACGATGGTTCACGGCCTTCAATGACATCTATCAGATTCTTTTGATGTCCAAAGGTTTCTTGCTTGAGGTACTTCTTACGCCAAGTAACGAAGTCTAGATCCTTGGCCGTCTCTTCTGTGTAGTTCTTTTCTAGAGAACCGAGGCGGGTTCTATCTGCCAACTGTTTGAATACTGGATCAACCCGACGATAGTACTCATAGGTCTTGATGGATTTACCAGCAACCTGACAGGACTGTTCTACAGTCATACCGTCGGCTATACATTGGAGTATGACCTTCTTAGCGCGGTCAACTTCTTTGTTTCTATTGGGGTTGTTGGTAGGCATAAATCCTTATGGTTGTGGATGGATACAACTATCCCCACTAAAAGCGGAGCAGCGCTCCGCACCTTGTTGGTGCTTGAGCGCCCCGAAGCGACCTCAAGGAGCGAGGGGGTAAGTTGGTAACGCTTCTAGGGCGCGTAGCACCCAGCGAAGCGCCCCTGGTCGCAAATGCTAGGGCTGTGTCGCATTTGCTCCCCTACTATATATAAGGCAGAAAAAATAGGTGATTTCCTACTAATGTGACGAACGTCACCTATATCACGGGTTCTATGTCCGTTTTGGTATGGATCTGCACGATTGACTTTAGTGCAGATATTTTGTTGGGGTATATCGGTATCGGGTGGCTCAATTTTATCACCACGGGGTCTGCCTTGCCCTGTGTTGCGTTCTTTTCCCGACAGATACCGACAGAGGTCAGACCACTCAGAGAGAGATGTTCCCACTTCGGCACCCTCTCCCTTATCGCCCCCTACTTTTCTAATAATCCTCCCCGTGCCGATAAAGAAATAATTCTCAGATAACTCTCAACCCTCAACCTTTACTAGAGATCCGAACAACTGTTCTATTTCACAACAGTATTGTTTCGTAATTACCCCACCGACACCGATAAAGGTCTGACCGAACATAACCGACACGCCCGCCCTTTTCCCCTTGCGTGTTAGATAAGCCTTGCTATACACTCGCCCCAAAAGGGCGCACTCCGCGCTCATTCTGAAAGGATAAAAAATGTCACACACCCTTATTGACTGCGAATACGCTTCAACCGAATATCACGACACCTGCCCCGAATGTGGCGAACTAACCGCCTGCGTCTGCCTTGCCTCCATTGTTTCAGAGTGGGAAATTAGCGCAACAGGTCAGACGGGCGCTTTTGCCTATCGTTACCAATACACACCGCTCAATTCCCTTGTGGCCTTTTTCGGGTATGCCGAAACCTACCGCGAGGCGATGGACTCAATCGCTCACTCTGTAAATTGTGAGGGGAAGCGATGAAAGCGGAGATGAGTGCGGTAAATCTAATCCAATGCCTAGCGGGGGAGATGTTCTGCCACCCTGCCGACGTAGTTCAAGCAATACAGGAGGACGAGGAGGTTCGCGCCCTAGTTCGTAGATACGGCAGGGGCGAGGTTTCTTACGAGGAGGTGAGAGAGGCGGTCAATGCGATCTGCTAGTGCTTGCTTTTCCCTCAAGGGTTAGTCTATCCTTGAGGGGAGGGGAGGAACTAGCCTCCAATACGAAAGGATAAGAAAGTGAAAGAAAAAAAGTATATAACCTGCGCCGACACCGCAAAACTATTGCGGGTGGCATTGAAAGCGCAATTCCCCGCCACTAAGTTTTCGGTTAGGTCTCACACCTATTCGGGGGGCGCTTCTATTGATGTGAGTTGGGTAGATGGTCCATTTATTAGTGATGTGGATAAAATTGCCAAGCGATATCAAGGCGCGACTTTTGATGGGTCAATAGACCTTAAGGAATATCACGACGGCCTTGTTTATTTTGAGGGAGATAACGAGCCGACACTAGTCCATTTTGGGGCGGATTTTGTATTTACTAACCGCGACCTTTCCCCCGCCTATATTGAACAACTATCTATCGAAGCGCAAAAGGTATTAAACGATAATGCCCACACATCGGGGCGTGTGTTTGCTTATGATGAGAAAATGACATTTTCGGGCGAATACCTAGCGACACCTTTCGGCGTGATGGATTACCCCCACGCATATGGCTCCAACATTGTTAGATGGCTTTCCCACCATATCCCCGCAGGGCAAAAGGTAGGTGCGTGATGTTTGAGGTGTCATTGAATTGGATCAACGGGTTAGGGCAGGTCATAACCTACGCCCTAATTATTGGTGGCGTGTTGTGGGTGCTGAGTAAGTGGGAGGTGGGCGAGTAATGACCTGTGAGTGCGAGTTAGAGAACGATTACCTAACCTTATGCGATGAGCATAAACAAGAACTAGAAAACCTAAAGAATAACCCGCCCTTATGGGCTATCAGAGCAAGGAGAGGCAAGTGAGCGCATTACAAGAATTAGACGAGGCTATGACTAGCCTCTGGTATCAAGCAGAGATCAGCGACCAAGCCAAGATGTATTGGAACGACCTAGTGGCAAAACTAAAGGAGGAGGAAAGCAAATGAAGGTGGAAAAACTACTAAAGGAACTAGAGGAATACAAAAACGATGAGGAGATTATCGTTCTGTATTTCGACAAGGTGGCAGTAACAGATCACCTTGAGCAAGAAATCACACCCGAACAATGGGCGAAAACTGTCGAAAAAGTGGAGGCTATTCCAATGGCAGAAATCCACGAAATCTTTGACACAATAACCGAACAAGCAGAGAAAGTTCTACGAGATGGGAGAACGAGTAATGCGTGAGTATGGGATACGCAAGACAGAAACCTACTACGTCCGAGCCAATTCTGAGGAGGAAGCAAGGGCGCTAGTGGATCAAATGGACAACTCCTATGCGTGGAGTGTCAATGTGGAGGCTATATGGGCAGGGGCAGAGGAGGAGAACGCCAATGCCTAAGTGTGGAGTGTGCGGTTGGTCTTTCTCTGGGTGGGCTATGACTAAGCACGCTGAGACACCCTGCGGTGAGGAAGATAGCAAGGCAGAGGCTAGACCTTATGCGCCTGAAATAGATGACATCATAAAACAACTAGAGGAGGAGGAAAGTAATGGCAACAATTACTAAAGTTTGGTTTTGTATAGACTGTGATACACAACTAACAGAGAGCGAAACCCACATACACGAGTGCGTGGGAGATGACATTCCGTTTATGATAAAAGGAGAAGATAATGACTAAGGAATACAGAGAATACCCTGACGGAGGGGTTTATTGGGCAAGGATAAAGTTAGATCAACAGGCAGACGGCGTGCTATTCACCTCGCCTGTTGATAACGCAACGCACCTAGTCAAGGGCGCAACGCTAGAAGTGATCAAAGGTCAATGGTGGAATAGCGATTTCTATAGCGGGATACTTGACGCAATAGCAGAAATGGGAGGGTGTCGTTGGGTGCTTGGTTACACAACTGACTATGAATACTACGAAGGGGAAGGCGAGCATTACCTAGAAGTAATGGAGAACGGCAGACAAATGGAGGAAGCGTTATGAACAAGGAATACTATCAAGCAAAGGCAGACCTATGCCGTGACCTTGCGGTCAAGCAGATGGTAGAGGGAGATAGCAAGGAGGCGGGTAAGAACCTTATCCGTATGGTCAATGCCTTGAACGAACTAAACCTAATCAACTACAAGGAGGAGAAGGCAAGTGAAACTGACTAATTTCTATGAGGTAATGGATCGCAAGGGAGATATTGCGTGGGGAGGGGCGAGCGTAACCGATGCGGTGGAGTGGTTTAGACGAGGCTTAGATAACTCTATCTTTATCTCAGTATGGAACGAGGAAGATATTGAGGAACCTGTTCTTGTTACCGACAAGATCGAAGTGACTGCCCTTGTGCTGGCTACGATTACGAGTGAGAGGTCACGATGATATTCTTGGCTACTATCTTTGTGTGCCTGATCGCTTACGCTATAATTTGTCTCGATGATTACCTCAATGAAAGACCGAGGAGGTTTCAATGAGCCTAGATAAACGAAAGGCTAGTGCTGAGAAGCGAGCCGTATGGCTACGCAACTATCAGCGAGCAAGGGGGCGAGCGCTTACGCGCCTAGCCCAGAAGTATCCCGACCAATTCAAGGAAATCTTGGAAGAAGAAAGGCTATCTGATGAGGCTAATGGTAAAGCGTGGAGTGATATTAGCGGTAGGACTATCAGCGTTGTGGGTAGTTCTCGCGCACCCCGCAGGAGACGTAAGGTTTCCTTCAGACATACCCACCGAAATCGTAAGGGCAAAAGCAAGTTGGGAAGAAAAAAATGAAAATAAAAGGATCGCAAAAGAATATGCGTGGGTTGCGTTTGGTTGGCGAGGAAGAGAATGGGAATGCCTTCTCGCTTTATGGACCAAAGAGAGCAGGTTTGACCACTACGCCCAGAACCCACGAAGTTCCGCTTTCGGAATTGCTCAACTGCTTGGAGAGAGAAGTAGAAAGCCTGAACTCCAAATACTGCGAGGCTTACGTTACGTTGATCAACGTTATGGAACACCTTGTAAGGCTTACAGGTTTGCTCTTACCCACAAACACTACTAAGATAAAGGACTGCTGACCCGTTCCTTATCCTTTCGAGTCAGTAGTATAGAAGCCTCCGCCCTTGAAAGAGATAGCGGGGGCTTCATACTTTCTACTCATAAGCGTATGACAACTAGAGCAGGTGGGAGAGGACGCTTCGGCGTGGATAGATCGTTCGACTACATACTCAATACCACAGGTAGGGCAGGAGTATTCGTATTTCATTGTAATCTCTGCTCAATTATTTCGCAGTAATCTTTACTAATTTCACTACCTATCCATTGTCTGTTCAAAGAACGAGCAACAAAGGCAGTCGTTCCCGAACCCATAAATGGGTCATAAACTAAGTCTCCTTCTTTAGACCACGAAACTATATGGTCGTGCGCTAGCGCTTCGGGGAAAGGGGCAGGGTGCTTCCACCCATTGAAGGACGTGGTGTATTTCCAGATGTTGTTGCGAGGAGAGAAATCGGGAACTGGGTTTTTCAACTTACCTGAAAAGTCTTTATACCCCGCCCACTTATTAGGCTTATCGCAGATAAGTTGGTTTGGAACTTTGCCTTTAGCAAAGACAAACATATACTCAAATATCTGTGTATATCTATTCCCGTTTGCTCGTGCTGGATAAGCAGGAGAGTTCTTCTCGTATATCATAGTGTCGTGTAACTTGAAACCTAACTCTTTGAAGTAAAGAGCCTGCCTAAAACTGGACCCAGACTCGGAGCCATCTATTACAGAGTCACCAACTACCCATACCAGAAGTCCGTTAGGTTTAGTAACTCGGTAAAGTTCTTTTGCTACGTTCTCAAAGTCAAAAGAATATCCATTGTATTCACGCAGGTTATCATAAGGAGGGGAGGTAAGGGTAAGGTCTATGTGATTATCTGGCATACGAGCCATAGTATCTAAACAATTTTCATTGTAAATCATACCTCTAGTAACTCCACAGGAACGCGCCAGCCTTCAATAGAAGGATCAGCAAACTCATCATTCATATAATCATCAGCCTGAAACTTGCCGTAGATTTCCACCAAAGAATAGTATTCGTCATCGAGGACCTTGGCCCCGACGATAGTGCGCCCCGCGTCTTTTTTCCAGAAGGGGATAGCGCTCTGCGTTCTGATAGTGCGAACCTCAAGGTCGCCCACGTCAGAGATATTCTTGCGTGCCTTGTGTAATTCGTTGGGATACCAAGGCATATTCCAGCCGAGGTTGTAGTGGCGAGCGACTGCCCACTCAGCAACGTTGGCTCTGATGTTTGCGTTGATCTCTGGTTCTAACTTACCGAACTTTTTACCA
>Ga0255147_1000150_pt1 | contig 29223 bp, 21 predicted proteins | sample Atl_Miss_RepA_8h_FD_183034 | JGI IMG/M metagenome (GOLD analysis project Ga0255147, IMG submission 183034) | Freshwater microbial communities from Altamaha River, Georgia, United States - Atl_Miss_RepA_8h | ecosystem: Environmental > Aquatic > Freshwater > River | place: USA: Georgia | collected... | reverse complement strand
GCCAAGTTCTTGGCCGTATTTGCCAGCTTGCGCATGTTTAGGTACAAGAGGATGGTAACGATGACGGAGCCGATAGCGCCCAAGACGATGAGGATGGTCTTTAGCCATGCCCAGATGCCACAGTTGCCCATAACCGTGCAGTTCAGATCAAATACGGTGATGAAGTTGAATATGACGAGCAACAGATACGGAATGAGCATCTTCAGAAGCAGCGCCCGTGTTTGGCCATCTGCCCCGAGTGCTTTGGTAACATCCGAAAAGCTCACGGCTACGATGATGATAACTGCGAGCACGGTCAGCGACTGCAGCGCAAGGAAACCACTCGCAATTTTTGCTTGAGTGGTCTCGAACATGTAATTGACAGACAGTCTTTACTTCTTCGGTACATTTTTATTCGCCGCGGCACGGGAACGCTCGCTTATGATGATCGCAATGCGTTGTTTTGTTGCCGTCTCTTTCGTGAGCGGCTTCTTGCTGAAACACTTTGCCTCTTTGGCTTCTTTCTCGCCTTTGCAAACCTTGTAACCTTTACCAACACGGCGGATAACGTATGGCATGCTCTATCAAGGGAACACAAAACAAACTTCTTGAGATGTCAAGATGGAAGAAAAAATATGAACAAATTTACTCAGGCTCTCGCAGTGTTTGAACCTTCATTCCTTATGCGCGCACAAAATGTCCTTTCATCCACTTTTGCAGATTGAAGTACGTGACTTCGTCGCTGTCCTTGCAGCCTAGCAGCTTCTTCAGGGCAGCGTTCGGCAGGATGACGCGCTTGTTCTCAGTGTTGAACAGGTTGTTCTTTTTCACGTACTCGTTGATGTGGCGAGTGACCTCCGTGCGCGACATTTCAGTGCCCTTAGCGACGCTGAGGAATGCGCACAGCTCATCCGAGATCTTGGTGGGCTTGGCGAAACCCGAGGGCGAGGTGCGCGCGTTGGCACGCTTGCGCTCAGCCTTCTCGCTGGCCTTCTTTAGCTTGTCGTACTCCTTTTGGGCGACCTTCAGCTCCGCTTGAACCTCCTTTAGGAGCACTGCCAGAGCCGAGACCTTGCTCGTCAGACGCGTTAGAGGCGACTCCTCGGCCTCAACTGGGGTCGGGGGAGCCGGCGCCGCGGGAGCAGCGGCCGGAGTGGCCTTGGGGGCAGCAGCGGCGGGTGCGGCCGTCGCCGCCTTGGGGGTGGCCTTCGGGGCAGCGGCCGGAGCAGGGGCAGCAGAGGTGGCAGCAGAGGTGGCAGTCGCAGGGGCTTTCTTGACGGGCATCAGTGTGTAGTTGATGTATGTGTTGGCGTATTTATCCTTAAATAGTTTTCAAGTTTTCACGCTCCCGCCGCTCCAGAAATGGTCTCCAAAAATATTTCTTTTTTAGCAGGCGGAAGATTTTCCAGCCGCACTTTTTGACGCGGCTCTAACCGAAGACCTACCAAAAGATCCCCACGGCCTTGCAGCCCTTTTCCGTCGATCCGGATAGGTTCGTACAAGTTCGGCATCGCCGGTATCTCAATGAACAGCGTGCTTTGATCTAGGTAGGGCATCTCCTTTGTGCATCCGAGGAAATACTCCTGCAGATCTATGCAGACTTCGCAATACATTTCGTAAGGATTGAAGCCAGCTTCGCTCGCCTCATAGTCCATTACGGAGTACAGTACGTGATGTGCGCATGTCATAGTGATCTCCACTTGCACTTCGCGATCGTCCTCGGTATTGCAAATAACATTGCATTTGGGATACTGACCACAGTCTACGACGACAAACAATGGTTCGGGTTCATGCTTGAGAAAAAGACGAACCTTGCGCTTTTTGCGCATGTGGATATCCGCAAGCGTGGCGCTCATAGTGACTTTGTGCAGTGACCGCGCATCAGGTGTCTTCGCACCTTCACTGGCGGCAGCGGCTTTCTTCATCTGGCTGTATTTGAGGGCAGCGTCAAAGATAGATGTTTTAAAGAAAGACGTCATCGTTTGCATAATGTCCTCCGCATTCATGCGTTCCTCGATCTTTGACCAGGTTTCATGCCACAGCTTCGGATCGTACCAAGATTCGCCATCCGCGTCACCGCCCCCCGCACCGCTCGCATCGCTCGAGCCGTCTGCGCCCGGTGTGCGCGCGTGATCCACAAGAAATTTGTACGCGACCGTGACTTTTTTAAAATAGCTCTCGTGGATCGCACGCTCCTCGGGCGACAAATGCCCGAGTTTGTCTGGATGGTGTTGGCGCGCGAGTGAACGATACTTCTGCTTGATATCTTCTAGAGAGGCGCTCCGAGGAAGCCCAAGAATTTCGTATGGATCTGTCATAACACCTCTTTGATCATGTAGCTTTACGCTCTTATATCTTGCGCGTCTGATTTTGTTTTGTCTTACATATGTAAGTGAGCATGAGCACTCAACTAAGTTACGTGGACAACGGCTCATACGGGTGTGTGGTGCGTCCATCCATTCCATGCAGCCCAAAACAACGGCCACATACAGTATCAAAGGTGTTTGATCGTGCGGAGAAACAAGCAGAAGAATACGATATGATGATAGCCATCCTTCCTCCGAGCCTCAAAGAAGCAAACACCCGCACTCCTTTCTTTGCTGAGCCCCTGGAAGAATGCAAAATCAAATTGCAAGAAATGCAAGATGTGTATAAGAAGTGCGAGAACTTTACATGGAGTCTTAACAAGAAACTTTCCAAAGACAAGCCTCTGTGGCAAATCATTTACCCGGACGGAGGCATCGACCTAGACAAAATACTCAAGAACAAAACAACTCCCACCCCAACCTTCATCGATCTGTTTCAAGGACTTCATAACATTTTCAAGGGGCTGATTGACATTGCAAAGAACAACATCGTCCATCAAGATATCAAGTCCGACAACATTGTCTATAACGATGCTTTGAAACGGTGCCTTCTGATTGATTTTGGCATTGCGCAGCCCATGTCAGAAGTATATGACCTGAAAGCACGCTTCTATTTCACGGCCGTGTACCGCTACTATCCTACCGAATATAGGTTGATGACATTGCTTGCGCATCGCGACTCCAAATTGGTTGAGAAAATGCTCGCAAAGCACCCCAAGGTCATCAAGGCGATTCTTGAAAACTTTGTGGGACATGGGAACCATTACGGCTACTATGAGTATTACGTGAGGGGAACGGACACCATGTTTAATGCTGCATTTCCGGATGCAGAACTACAAACCATGTACCGCAATCTCATCGAGCCTTTCCAGCCACATCGTCAAACCCAGATCACGGATATGATCGACGCAGTTGCACGTGTTGCCGGTGGCCCCTCAGCGGCGAAGCAATCTGCTCCTGCCCGTCCCACCGCTCAAGCTGCACCGATCGATTCGGCTTTGCTACAACAAGCCATCGATGCTTTGATCTCGTATGACATGAACGGAATGGATGCAGATTTCAACAGCGCCGTTATGCTTTTGAATCGGTTACACTTTCAAAACAAGTCCCATCCGACCATTCACCGTGCTTACACCGACATTGTGAAAGTACAAAATGGCACGAAGCCACTCGACGACATCTTTTCGGAATTTATTCTTCCGTTGGAAGAGGTACAAACCCAATTACTAAAAGCGCAGCAGTCGAAGCCACCCCCGGTATTGTATGACTTCCGTGCCATGCGTTCACTCATAAGTTCAACCGCAAACAAGATTGATGTTTATATGTTAGGTGTTGCCGTACTTGAAGTTTTCGCTCGATGCTTGAAGACGGGACGCGTCGGTACAACATCTGCGCCATTCATGAAATCGCTGCTCCATTTACTGCATTCCATGACACACTTTAATGCATTCGAACGGTGCACGCCCGCGCAAGCCTTTGAAGAATATAAACGGTCACTCAGGCATTTGCGGGCTTCTGTCGCGTTCTCTGCGGAAGAGGAAGCCGCAATTGCAGCTTTGCCAGTCCAACCCATCCGCGTGGAAGAACGAAGACACGCAAAGACGCCTGTGCCCGCGCCTTTGCATCCATCTCGCATCGCCTCGAGCCGCCCTCGTAGACGCAGCCTGTCACCCCCACGCCCAATATCTGCAGATGAGCACAAGCGTGTCTTGGCAGAGCTCCAAGATGTATCGAGCAAGATCGTGGCGCGTCAGCTTTCTGCTGCTCTACCATCTACACCGGAGCTCTTCCGCAGGCTTGATCAAGCGACAACCGCAAAACCGGTACGTGAAATCACAACCGAAATCAGTGAGCGTATTCGTTTCCTTGAAGAGCTACGGCGCTCCCGACCAGCCGGCGAGAGGCGCAGCTTGACGGGCAGCATTCGAGTCTTGAAGAATGTCCTCAAAAATGCAGAATCCAAGATGGCGAAATTATTTACAACACCAAGACAAAAAGAAGAATTGGAGGCGATGCGGGCGTCCCGCCTCCGGCCGTGAGTAATGGGTAGTTAAATAGTACTTCTTTTTGTTATGCAAGCACGCACATGAGCATTTGGCGTTCTTTTCGCGATGGCTTTTCATTACTGGTTGATAAGCATTTGCCATACCACACATATGTTCTCACAAACATCACTCAAACAAGCCTTGAGCACTCCCCCAATGTCCTATTTTATGGCGCCTATGGTTTCCCCCTTGAGTACTATGCTGAATGTTTCGTTCGGCGTTTAATCGGTACCGATAACACGTTGTCTGCAACACACGTGAAGTCGCCTGCAAAGCGTGCCGTCTGGGATCATAAGGTCCCGTATGCATTCACGGATCATTACTTCATTGTGGACCTGAACCATCCAGATATGCCGAAAGACCTAGGTTGCTTCCCAGACTTTATTAAAAACATCCTCGAGTCCGCATGCATTCATATGGAGCGACATGTGTTCATACTCACCAACGTGGATGTCATTTGTACATCCAATAACCACTTTGCCATGCGAGTACTCCTCGAACGCTTTAGTAAAAACGCCATCTTCGTAGGAACTACTCACAAAATTGGTAACATCGAGCCGCCCATCCAGAGCAGATTTATGCTTGTACGTGTTCCGCTTCCTACGCCACAAGAATGCTCCGCTATTGTACGCGAACTAGTTCCGGACGGCACGTACCAGGAATGCGCTCCCGGCAATCGCAACCTACTCCATCATATAGGAAATGCAGCACGATCGTCGACGTCTCAATCGCCTTCGGCTTTGGCCTACCCGCCACTTGAGGACTTTATGCGTCGCTCACAGTCCGTCGAATCCATTCGCCAGATGTCTTACAAGCTCTTCCAAGCACACGTGACGCTTCCGCTGTTGACAGCCGATCTGATCAAACATGTGCCACCCAAAAAAGCCGCAACGCTCATCCATAGAGCTGCAGACCTCGATCGACAGTTCAAGGCCTCGTCGCAATGCCGCGAAACTCTCTATCTGGAACTTCTGCTCCACTACGCTTTTCTTCTGCGATGAAGGTAATGGAGGCCTACCGTTTCCTCATGAACGGAGGCTACGCGCAGATCTACCATGATTCTGCGACACAAACCGTCTGCAAGTCTCTTGCCAGGAATACAAAGCACAACGGGCTTGCCTACAGTACGATCATGGACACCATCTGTATGGCCAGCCTCTCGGGAATGCGCGGGATACCTGTGTGCCGCAAGATTGCCGTAGATACAAAAACGGTGAGGCTGTTTATGGATTATCAGGGCACGACCTTGTTGAAATGGGTAGGGGAGCACGACCTCGGTCAGAGGCGCGCGTATTGTGTTGGTTTTATCTCCCAACTCGTCGAGATCTGTCTGAACCTCCTGTATAACGGCATTCAGCATACAGATTTGAAGCCGTCGAACATTCTCGTAAATTCGCATCGTGAGATACACTTGATTGATTATAATTGCATGTCAATTGAGTATGTTCAAGACAATCGACGGCGCTGGGTCGAGAGCATTGGTACGTGGTATTACTGCGCGCCCGAAATTGTTATGAACAAGTGTCCGTCAGATACTTCTGTTGTGTGGTCGCTCGGCCTAATCTATTGCACCATTTGGTACAAGTACCCGATCGCGCGCTCAGCGATGAGAAATGCGTCGCCAAAAAAGTACCCAGAAGAACAACATGAGTGGCGAGCCATCTTTGCGCACATGCAGGCTCAATATTCGGGGACGACGGCACTCGTGTGGCGGGAGGTCATTAAACACTTACCTGCGGACTCCGTTGAGTTCGTGACCCAGATGCTCGCGTGGGACCCTAAAAAACGACCGTCGCTCCAAGAAGTCTTTCTCTTCTTTCGACGCGAACCCATTGCAAGCATAACTCCACATCGCTTGGAATGGGCGGCACATCCTTTATGTGGAGAAAGACGGGATCAAGTTATCCAGCATCTGTACGACATCAGCGACCAGCATCGCCGACCTCACTATTTCACGAACGCAGTCGTGCTATGGGATCGGTGCAGCAGCCATTTTCAGACGAATGCTGATCCAAAGTCCATCGGCCTTGCATGTTACGCACTCGTCGGGTTTATGCACAACGAATGCATCTTGTCCGAACGGCTCTTTTTGGACAAATGTAGCCCCCATTGCACGCCAAAGGAGCTTGAGAATATCCTTTTCGACATTGGTAACCATCTGCATTGGCGGTTATATCAGCGCTCTATTGAATACCTACTACTGAAACTAGGCTTTACAACATCCATGAGCACATTGAAAAGGATGCTCTTGTCCCAAGCGGATCCCTATACTCCTAAGACCATTGCGAAAATGTTGTCCGATAAATCGTCCGTTTCTGTTTTGGATAGGACTTAAGGAAACTTCGTTTGTCAGCGTTAGGTAGTTCCGCACCTCTCTTTGACCTTTTGACAAAGTTCGCAAGTTACAACAGGGAATGGAATCGAGAATTGAGTATTTCTTGTACCGTATAGAGTCCATGATCAACATCGCATGCGCACTGGCACATGAACCCTTCCTCGCAGATATTGCACATGTCTTGCATAGCGCTTTTCGGAGAATCGAGAAGCTCTACTACCATCACGTGGTTGCCGCCGATCTCAGACAGGCGTGCGCCGATAAAAACCAAGAAGACGTGCGCGCATGGCTCATGGTGGTCTACGTGATCTTGTTTCGATCTTACGTGGATTACGTTTCCATCACCACTCCTTAGCCCGCAAGACGCACTTTCCAAACCTCGAGGTCGCATTGCGATGTCGTGCGCAAATATGCGGCGGCGTCGGCTTCGGACATTTCCCGCCAGCGCCCGCGCTTATTTTTGCGTACCACCCAGCCTTTGGGTGTGTATTTCAGCAGGTCCTTCACCCCCGCTGCGGGTGCGGTCACATGTGTCACATCCACACGCGGTTTCTGCGGAGTCGTCACCTGCAGCTCAACGCCGTGGTTGGTCTGAACGTAGCCCTTGATTTGAATGTGACCGCGATGTTCCTTGAGATGGCATGCTTCGCAAAGCGGCACAAGGTTCGCCGCGTGGTTCATAGAATGATGGCCAATAAATCCATGGCCGTCAGCCGTATGCTGGTATTTTATATGATGCACCTCGCTAGCTTTATTTCCACAAATACGACAGGTATCCATGCGCACCTGAGCATTGTAGCGCGACGTGCGGTCTTCAATAATGGCATCTCCGACGCCGAGCAGGCTTTTGCGGATCACATTTGCTTTTTCGAGAAAGTCACTGGGCATGTCTATCCCACAGCAGACTTCCAGACCATAGTAGCGACTACCAACACCCTCTTTCAGGATGCGGTCATATTTGATCTTTTTGTTTGCGTCAAACTCTACATGCATGTGATAGTTCCGCACCCCCGCAGGTAGCTCCATAACGTCCTGAAGTTCGTGAAGATGCGTCGCAAAGATGAAAGACACCCGCGTGCGTGCCAAGTACTCGATACCTGCCCCTACGATGGATACTGCACTCAATGACTCTGTTCCAGCACACAGCTCGTCGCCCAATACAATGCTCCACGGATCACAGCGGAGCAGAATGTTCCGCAACTCGGTCATTTCCACGACAAACGTACTCATGCCGCGGTAAATGTTGTCTGCACCCGAAATCCGGGTGAAGAGCTGGCGGTAGGGGACGTAAGAGAAGCGGGACGCGGGAACGTACATGCCTGCTTGCGCCATGATGATGCTCAGGCCAACGGCTTTCATCAGCGAGCTCTTTCCAGAGGAATTTACGCCGTACAGTAGCATTCCACTTAGATCACGCTTGCCCAAGTGAATGTCATTCGTGACATAGAGTGTTTCATTGCTGATGCGTTCGATGATCGGATGCCGCAAGCCTTCTGCCTCGAGAAAGGCGGATGCCCCTTCATTGCTGCGTGCTTCCGCCGCCTCCGCCAGCTCCGCCACCTTCGCGACCTCCGGTTGGCAATAGCAGAACTCGCGGGCGTTCTTGGCGTTAGTTGCGTGCACATCTAGCTCGCCGATTGCATGAACAATGCACTCGAGTGCGACGCGGTGCTTCTCAAAAAAATGCGCCAAAAACTCTTTATAGCGCGATTGCACCATGTGCGACAGGACACGCTGTTTCTCAAAGATTCCTGACGATAGCGTGCGAAGTTGCGGATGCGAAATGCGAAGCATGCTGCTTTGTGCGCTTATGGTGCGTATCTCGAGGTCTTTGATGTCAAAGGCAACGCCGTCTTCACCTGCCTTTATGACGGTTACTCCACGTACCCCTACTTGCTTCCAGCGGGTGGCCGTCATGATCAGGTAGTGCCCGTCGCGATCATTGCATTCAAAACGACACAAGGTACTGTTGGTGTCCCCACCGATTGCAGTGATGTTGTCTGCAAGCTCCGTAAACACTCGGAGGTCACGCTCAATGGATTCATGAAGTTTGTCAATATCATTGTGCACCCCTTTGACAAAAATGCTTCCGTTGATGTCCGATAGGTTATATTTACCAGCTTCATCCAAATCAAGGACAGAGAGGTAGGCGTCCTGGATGCACGCAATATGCGCAGCCGCCTCCGACCCCGACCCCGACCCTGTCCCCGCCCCCGCTCCCACCTCACCAGCAATCAAGAGTGCCTCCTTGGATGCTTCCAACGACGAGTGTATACCGTTCCATTCAAAGGGCGCCAGTGAAACCAGTGCTATCTTGCGGACGATGCGTTCAAGATCCAGCACACCACTGAGTTTCTTGCAGATGCCCGCGTACAAATCTCCCTCTAGAAGCGCTTGCACAGCTTGATATCGCGACGCAATCCATTTTGCATCACTTGAAGGATTGAGCAGGTAATGAAGGAATCGGCGCTTCCCGATGGCCGTGGCACAGCGGTTCAAAATCTCCACAAGTGGTTTCTCTATGGGGTTGTAGCTGATCAGATTAAGCTGGAGTGCGCTGTTGTACTGCAGTTGCAGTTTGTCTTGACGGTCATGAATGACACATGGCTTCAGATGTTTTGGAATTTCTTCATTGTGCACGAACGCAAAATGGATCGCAGCACACAAGGCTGTACATGCCATGCTGAAATAAGCGATGCCGAGGAAATCCGTAATGGACAGGAGCGTCGTGTTGCGCGCGCCGTACACTTTCTCCAAGACATCATTCTGGTAGGAAGGCACCGTAAAGCAACTCGTCTGCGAGCTCGGTTTGACATGCAAGCACACATTTTCAGGGATCTGGAGATGAGATAGCACGTCACCCACTCCCGTCCCTTCGACACTCGCATCAAAACAGCATACGATTTCCCGTGGTCGAACCGTCTTGAGAATGCGGAACGCCTCATCTTTTGCATACATCCGATCATTGGCGTGCGAGCCAACTTCATACACATTGCAATCGCCAGTGGTCAAGTCGATCCAACACATGCCCACGCCATAAATCATGTCTCCGAATCGCGTTTTGCCGAGGGTATTCCAGTACATGACCATCAGGAAGGGTGCGTCGAAACCCGATGGCGACATGTAGGTGGATGGACTGACGACTTCTGTTACCTTGCGCACCACATTCGGGGGTGGCGTCACTTGGCGTATGATCACGCATGTATAATTGGCATGCACCAGTGTCTGAACATGCTTCTGGAGGATGTACATCGGAAAGCCCGCCATGAGTGGATTCTGTCGTGTGCACTCGATGCTCTTGTTCTTTTTGCTGACTTGCAGGTTGCAAAGATCGGCGATTTTATATATGTCTGCGCCAGCTATTTCACCAGAGCCCTCCGACGTAACTGCGTAGAGCTCAAAGAAGTCCCCGACTTGCATGAGAATGACCGTTTGTTCCCCATACTGCTCTTTGTACTCCACGCAATAGGCGATGTAGTCGTCGTAAATCATTGGCACACCGCACCAGAAGACACTTGCATTGATGTATGTTTGTATGTATTCACTTAAACCATCTTTGAAACAAGAACAATATTTGGGGAAAGGAAAGAGCTTAAGTAATATAACGCGCTATGGTAAAGCCCACATGGCCGGCTTATGGACGACTGCCGTCGATCAAATCGTCGCAGGCGTCCCTATTGAAAATATACGCGTCACGTGCCCTTATTGTCAAAATGAAGTAAGTTTTACAGATTGCATGATGCATCTTCGAGACGAACATATCGAGTATTATATGCTTATGATGGCCATTGTGCAGCCTGCTTGGCTTGCCGAATATGCAGAGCCCGGAGATCACGAACCGTGGGACTCATGGGATTCGTACGAATCTCTCTTGGAACTATGTGACCAAATCGGCTACGAGGAGCCTGGCGTCTCTGACATCAACGCCGTAAGCACGGTCATCCACGCAGCGGATCTTACCGAAAACGCGCCCGAGCGGTGCGTCATTTGCCTTGAGGACTTGCGTGTGACAAATGCGCTGTTGCGGCAGATGACAAAATGCAAGCACTGCTTTCATGCCAATTGCATTGAACAATGGCTGTCGAAAAAGAAGACATGCGTGGTTTGCATGCAATGCCTAGAGGCGTGATGGTCACGGCACCCCTGCCGTTGCCGAACTGCGAATTTGCGCCTGAATTTTGCGCACATCACTTGCGATGAATGCTACTTTCAACGCTGTCATAAAAATGAGCATGGCAAAGACGGCTAGGATCGCGAGAAACAATTCAGACTCGACATTCATTTTTGCATTTATGCGTTGTTCGTGCTGGTGTACTCGTGCGCTGGTCATTTTTTGGCACACAAAACCTGAACCCTGAACTCTCAAATATGGTTGATGTCCAGGGGCGCATCGTCGGCGTCGGCGAACATGACGTACTCGTCCCCTTCCGCTGCATTTTCAGGGTTGGTGATGTGTTTGTGGAGCTTCTCTGGAAGCACATTCTGGTAAATGAGGAGGGACACCTCATCGTGAGAATACTTGTGCATGACATCGACTTTGGATGGCTCGAAATCGCGACGAGACACAAGCACCAGATCGCCGCGTTCGACGATGACTTTGGATTTGAACTTGCGCATGGATCCACAAATGCGACCAATGCATGGCTCGACCGCTCTCTCACCGTCACAAATGACCCGTACGCGCCCGTTACCGAGCATGTCCGTTACAATGGCGTATTCCTGGCCGTCGCCGGGATACGCAAGCTCACGGTGTTTTACCGGCCGCGCGCTGCGTTGCTTAGCATTGCGAATGCGGCTTTGATACATTTTACAGCTGGTACACAGTAAGCACATAATTTTAAATCGTGCACATAAATCGCGTCTCAATAATCGCGCACCGTGAACCGTCCGCGTTTCCTTGGCGGCGACAGTGGAGAGTTTGCCCTTGGCGCCCTCTTCATCCAATGTTCCATCCTGACCTCTGTCATGGGCAGAATTGGAAATTCGAGGGGCGGCCGATAAAAGGGTAGGTGGCAGGTCTTCTCAAACGGGGACGACATTTCGGCGGCAGGGTTGATATAGATTTGTTCAGGGTTCGCCGTCATTTTTTTGGGGCCGGCGCATACACTCTGCCACAATGACAGAATAAATTTGGGTACACTGGCAAGCATCCTATTGCTTAATTTGCGCATTTTGTCGCAGACGCAGAATGTCACCCAAACAGAAATCGTCCGGCTTTCTGTGCCCGGGGCTACGTTATATTGCACGCCCTATAACCTATCGCATGTGTCAAAATGATGCGCACCCCAATCTAGGTTGCTGCGACAAATGCCTAGCCTGGCCGCTCCCCGCCGAATTGCGGCAACAACTCGCTGAAATGATTCAACAAGCAAATGCACCGAACAACACGAATCCAGTGCAACAGCAAGCCATTCGTAGCGATTACGAGAAATCCCGAATTGCGGCACATTACAAAGCTCTACATGAACTCATGAACAAGGCCTTTACGGGCGCATACCAGCGGGGGGATCATGCGCTGATTGATAAAATAATTAACCCGATCGCTATTTACTATGGCGACGTTGAAATGGATCAGGCTGTGGATGTTGATGTCGAGGCAGGTCGACCCACGCATGATTAGCAAAAAGCACGCGAAGTTATGCACACGGCGGTGAGTAAACTTTTACACGAGCATATGGTAGGTAGTAAGTACATGTCATCCAACTCTGAGAGGACTCCCAAAAAGACACCTTCGCGCACGGCCACAAGCTCGAGTACGAGCACACCCGCGAAGAGTAAGCAGACAAACCCTCGAGAACGCACGGTAGCTAACAACAAAAGAATTCGGTCACCTGAGTATGTTACACCACCTTCTAGTCCTCAACGGGCGATATACGACATCGCTTCGCCACCGCAGTATTACAAAAAATTCATAAAAGAAATGAATGAGAGAAATGGGCAGCTTTCTCAAGTTCGGCCTGATCGGATGCAGCTTCTCTGGAAGATCGGATTCGATCCACGCCAACGTAACATAAGGAGCTACTTAGTCCCACACCCCCCTGCGTCTACCAGTACCGAAAGACGCACAAAAAGACGACTCACTAGCCCTACGCGTTGATTAGATGACCATGCGAGGCGCGACGCCCATGGTCATGAGTTCTTGCATGAGCAGCTTCATGCTGTATGGAATTCGTACTTGAGTTATGTCTGCCGAATTCTTGCAATTCGTACAGCGGAATTTGTTTTTCTCTGGATTCGCCACCGCCATCATTCCGCAGCGCCGACAGGCGAACACGCGGTAGTTGTCACTCACGTCCAACATCCTCTCCTTCAGGAATGCGCTCACGCCGTGTGCCACGCAAGCGTCGCGCTCCATCTCGCCGAATCGCAGGCCACCGTTCCGCGCGCGTCCCTCCGCTGGCTGGCGCGTCAGCATGACCACAGGGCCATTGGCACCACGCGTGTGCATCTTGTCTTCCACCATGTGCTTCAGACGCTGATAGAAAACAGGCCCAATGAAAATCTCCGTGTGAATTTGTTCGCCCGTACGGCCATTGTAGAGAATTTCGTTGCCGTAGCGCTCCATTCCAAATTGCTCCAAGACGTCGGCCACATTTTCCACGCCGCAATCTGTAAACGGTGTCGCATCGCCCAGTGCGCCGATGGCACATCCCGCCTTTCCCATCAGGCATTCAATCAGCTGTCCGATGGTCATGCGCGACGGGATGGCATGTGGATTGATGATGACGTCGGGCACGATGCCGTTCTTGCTGAAGGGCATGTCCTGCTGTTTGTAAATCATACCGATGGTGCCCTTTTGGCCGTGACGGCTACTGACCTTGTCGCCGATGGTTGGCTTGCGGTACTTCCGAAGACGAATCTTGCAGAACTTGTAGCCATCGCCATTGACACCCTGGTAATTCATATCAATGTGGCCGTGATCATTGTTTTTCATGTACAGACTGGCGTCCTTGGGATGAATCACCCCCTGGACTTTGTGGGGCATGACTTTGCCAACGATGATATCATTGTGATCGACATACGTGTTCTTGGGCACGAAACCATCCTCGCCAAGCTTGCTGTAATCCTGCGGCTTGATGTGCGCCGTGTTCTCCCGGTCGGGCTTCGTGAAGATCTCTTCCTCGCCGGTGCTGTGGTTCTTGCTGCACTGATCCTTGTAGCTCTTATAATATGTACTCGTGAACAGCCCCCGGTCAAGCGCGTCTGCGTTGATCATGACCGAATCTTCTTGGTTGAAGCCCGTGTAGGTCATAATTGCAACGACGGCATTCACGCCGCTTGGTAGCGACTCAGAGTGCGTGTACTTGGATAGGCGCGTGCGCGCCATCGGCTTCTGAGCGTAATTGAGAACATGGCCGAGTGTGTCGATGCGGTAATTGAAATTGCTCGCATACACACCCACGGCCTGCTTGCCCATCGCGCAATTGTGTACAATGAAACCATCGCCTGTACAGAAGGAGTGATTCTCAGATTCGGTAGTGATGTCGGCAATGGTGCAGTTCTCAACTTCTTCAATGGATGCGATCGGCACGAGAATTGTGTGTGTCTTGAGTTCAACATCCATCAGCCAGTTTTCATTGATTTCTTCCTTGATCATGGTTTTGTACTTCAGGTACTCAACAGCCTTGCCACTCTCAACAAGCTTCCGCCCATTGTACCGGTAGCCAATTGTATCGAAGGAGTTAATGATATCCATTGCGCCGAACTCTGTCATCAGTGCCTGCAGTTCGCGAGAATATGGATCAGTCGCTGGTTGGTATGTATCCTTTCCTTGGAAGCCTGCCAGGAACTCCCGCTTTGTTAGTTGCGAGCCATTTGTGATCCAGAGAGGAACCGCATGTTGTGGGATCATACCAAGTGCAATGAAAAGGGAGGCAAGGACACCTTTGTGAGACACAGCTACGGATCCGGATTGATCGTCGATTGGTACGCGCTGGAATCCGAGTTGCTCGACGTCGTCTTCAAACTTCTGCGCATCTTCGCGCAGGCCGAAGTGAATGTTGAGGGTGCCGTCGCCGTCGCCATCGCCTGCGAGGATGTAACCTGCCATACGGGCAAGTACAGGGATGTGTTTGCTCGTCGAAAGAAATGGCAGAAAGTTCATGTCCTCGAGTGTTGCAATGTGAGCCGTGATGAGAGATGGATTCACGTTGTGCTCGCGAAGACGGGCTTCCATTGTAGCGCGGTCAAGTACCACGTATGTTTCCACATCGTGTGACATGGGCTTGGGCTCTAGACATATGGAGAGCTTGATCGGCTTTTCTTTTGTGTGCGCGCGAAGCTCATGCACTTGCTTCCAGCCCTCGTTGGTCAGGAATGGATGATCGTATGTTGCAACAATCGTCCGCCCAGAATGCGTTTTGATGCGATAGATCGTTTTGTCAGTTTTCCTTACGTACTGATTTACGACTTTTGTGGTACTTTGATAATGTGTCTCCGGATCAAAAGTCATCACCATGTCCCCTACGCGCACATCTTTGATCATCTTGCAAGAACCGTCCGCCATCCGAACCAATTCTTCCTCCCACAGGCATTGGTACGCGTTGCGAGGTGACTGGTTATGGTCTGAGAACGGAATGTTCACACCAAGCACGCCGTTGATCAGGCTCGGATGTAGCTCACAATGTGTAAAGATCGGTGGCAGCGAAGCCCCTTTGATACCACGCGCGAGATCGCGCGCGTTCATGGCGACCATTGCTTTGTCGATCTCTTCAACATCCATGTACTCGATGAAGCTCTCCATGTCCGGCTCCATCGGCACCACGAAACTTGCAAAGGACTTGTCTTTGAAATTGTTCCAATCATACTTGCCACCCGCTCCAAACAGCTTGTTGAACATGAGCTGCCGATCCTTGTCGACCATCAGCAGCGGGCGACACATCCGACCCGCTTCGGTGCTTGTGATGATGGCATTCTGCTCGACATTCCAGACAACCGACGTCATCGGCGAAATCGAACCACTGCGCTTGAGGCGCTTGAGTTCGCCGTAGAGCCTCACTGGATCAGTGTGGTAACCTACTAGATCGCCATTGATGAATACACACACGGCATCGTCCGAGCCCATAGCATTCAGGAAGGCAGCACGATCGCGCACGTCGTCATTGTAAATAGCTGTTCCTAGATCAACCACACATTGCCGAAGGTACGCAGAACTTGAATTGTTGGTCACGCGCGTGCTGAGCGCCAGGTTTTTCACCAAGCCGACGCTCGCTCCCTCGGGGGTTTCTGCGGGGCAGACGACACCGAATTGCGTGTTCTCAAGCTTGCGAGGCTGAACCAGCTTGCCATTTTTCTCCATAGGCGTATTCACGCGCCGCAGGTGGGACAGCTGCGCGAGGTACGACATTCGGTTCAGCACTTGTGCCACACCCTGGCGAATGTTTTGGAAGCTGCCCAGCGTCTTCACGCCCCAGTTGCCGGTGCTGAGGGCGTAGCGAATTCCGGTCTCAATAATATTTTGTTTCATGAACCGGTGGATATTGGTTTGGTTGATGATGTTCATCGGGTTGATGGTGCTTGCCCGCCACAGGTGGAGCTCGCGCTGGATCAGGTTGCGCATTTCTTTGATGAGCTTGCCGTAGCATTGGCGGAACAGATTGCTGAGAAGGATGCCCGGAGTATCAATGCGTTTGTGCAGATAGGAGTCGCGATTATCGTAACCGATGTAGCCCAGATGCACCGAGAGGAGTTTACGCACCATGTAGCCGAGGTACAGCGCCTTCCGGTTGAAGCTGGGGCCGACGTGCGGCAGGAAATCCGACTCGATGACCGACATCAGCACCTTGCGTGCGTATTCGGGTTGCTCCATGTACTCGCGCGGCGTGCCTGTTACGCCCATCATGCGAACGAGCGCCGTAAGCGCCTGATCTTGAGTGCTGAATTCGCACGCGTCCTCGGCGCTTGCCATGAGCTCGCTGACAATGCGGGCATTTTTAGGATGGTTGACGTCAAGCACGATGTGTTGGATGATGTCGGCGTCCGACTCTACACCCAGTGCCCGGAACATGGTGAAGAGCGCAATTTCGGAGCGGAGAAACGTAGTGTTGAGTCGAATGACGCGCCCTAGGTGGTTTGGCTTGCCGCTCAGCTGCAGACTGCAGGTCTTCGGAGGCAGGAAGACGCCATCAGGCATGGATCGGATTTCTGCCGTGAGCGTGTCCGCAGATGCATTCGGGGCGAAGATGAGTGTTTTATTTTCACTGATGCGATCCTGGCTGATGACCACCTTTTCGTTGCCGTTGATGATGAAATAGCCACCTGGATCGTAGCGACATTCGCTGCCGTGCGGCTCATTCACACCCGGGATCATATTGAGCACGCAGGCCTTGCTCTTGACCATGATGGGAATCTTCCCAATGCACACGCGCGACACAGACGCCTCCTGCTTCTCAATCACGCGGTCTTCGTTGACGGTCTCCGTCATAATATTCACGTCCACGTTGAGCTGAGCGCAGTACGTCAGATTGTTCATGCGCGCCAGACTGGGCGTCATCAGCAGCTGCGTGCCATCCTGAGTCTGGAAATGCGGTTTCGACAGCGTTGGATTGGTGATTTTCAAATTGATTTTGTACTTGAAGTTCTTTAGCTCGGGCACGTACTGGTGGCAAATTTGGATGGGGTTGAATCCCTGGATGATTTGCACCAGCTTCTTGTCGATGAATTCGTTGTAGCTTTCAATTTGATGGTGAACAAGTATGTTGGCGGTGTCCTGGCCTCCACCCTGATTAAAATAACGATCAATGATGTCCCATGTCGCTCCTTCGATGGGAGCGCTGGCGTCGGTCGTCATATTTGCGTGTCTTTCAATTTGAGAGCACACGACCGTGCACGCTATCCGGTATATTTCGGTCACTTTTAAATCGCCAACGGGTCAATTTTTGGGCTGGCCGCTCACGCTCTAACCGTGTCCGTTTCTTGTTGCACTTGATAAAAAAGTATAATACAAATTTAGGAAAGAACATGTCACGGCCATGGAATTCAAGAAAGTTTAAAGAGTTCATAGAGCTCTTGAACAAATATAATTGGTATGGATGGCATACAAGTGCTTGGAACGATATTACAAGTTTCTTGCACAAGCATCCAACGTTCAATGTGAATATAAAAAACCGAGATGGACAATCTGCTGTTATGACATCCGTTAGCAATCGAGAAATTCTCGAATTACTCGTAAAATCAGGTGCTGACGTGAACGTTCAAGATCATTCCGGAAATACAGCGCTCATGTACCACATGAGAAAACATTACGCGGGAACGGCAGAAATTGTAAAAGCTCTGCTACGATTTGGCGCACATGTCAATCTTCAAAATAATGCAGGCGAAACAGCACTCATGTATGCTATAAAATATTGCTATGGAGATTCCTTGGATTTTGTTAAACTACTTCTCAAGGCTGGTGCAGATGTGTCCTTGAAAGACAGTCAAGGACAAACTGCGCTCGATTACGCATACTCTAGAAGAGAATATTATAATGAGCAGCTACATGTTTATCCTCCGATTCGGAAAGGAATGGAAACGATCGTCGGCATACTTGAGAAGGAAATGATGAAACACATACGAGAAGACGTGAAGACAATGAATAAGCGTGGCTTGACAGCCCTTCACGCTTTGACAACCGTCCGAAAGGACGCGGTTGGAAATGCTATCCCGTCACTCAATCAAGATCTCATACGACGAATCATGAAGCAGTCAAACACGCTCATGCCTCCACGTCAGAACCCAACCAGCAGAAAATCAGAACCAATGCGTGCAAAGAAAACAAACACAAGCGCAAGTGAGAAGCGGTCTCCTGTGTAAAAACCATACCTTATTTTTGTTTGATTTCTTTGGGCTTGGCGCGCACAGTATTTAGAGTGAATGATCAATCAAATTACATAGCATTACTCTTAAAATGGAGAGCACAACCCGTAAGCGGCCTGCACCGTCTTCGCCAACGCCCAGCTCCACTGACCCGCCAGCCAACACAGCCACCCCGAATCCCAAGCGGCAAAAGTGCACGGAGCTTATTTGCGTTTTTGAAGACGCGGCCAACAAGCGTGCTCTGTACATCGACGAGCGAAAGTCCAACAAATACCATAACCATTTTGATTTCACGCTTAAAAGCCTCGACGATCTGCTGTTTCTTGACCGGTATTACACCACCAAATACGACAAGCGCAAGACGAGCAACATAAACTTTTTCAACATTCACAGATTGGCACCGGCGATCCGAAAGCTCCAAGCGATGGTGGGGCTTGAAGACGTCAAGGAGCAGATGCTGGCCATCATTGTGTTCTTCTTGCAGCGCCTGGATGTGAAGAACCAGGATATGTTGCATACGGTGGTTTATGGCGGCCCCGGTGTCGGCAAGACGCGATTTATTGGAATCTTGGGTGAAATCTACGCTGGCCTGGGTGTGCTGGAGCACGGCAAGGTAACGTTTGTAAAACGCTCCGATCTCATCGGCCAATACCTCGGGCATACGGCGGTGAAGACTCGGAAAGTGATTGAGGAAGCGAAGGGAGGCGTGCTGGTGATTGACGAGGCGTACTCTCTGGGCGATACTGAACAGCGTGACAGCTTTTCGCGCGAATGCATCGATACACTCAACCAATACCTGAGCGAGGCTAAACAGGATTTTGTATGCGTGATTGCAGGGTACAAGCATGACCTGGAAACGCGTTTCTTCAAGACCAACCCGGGCTTGGAGCGGCGCTTTGCATTCCGATTCAGCATCCCCGACTACTCTCCGAAGCAGCTTCGCAGCATCTTTATGCGCATTGTGGAAGAACACGGTTGGACGGTGAGCGACGAAGTCGCCAATTGCGACCTTTTCGACAAGCACCGAGATCTCTTTCAATTTAATGGCGGCGACATGGAGACGCTCTTTACAAAAATCAAGTTCTTCCACAGCATGCGTGTGTTCTCGTTGTCGAAGGAGGAGAAAAAAGTGATCAGCCTCGAAGACCTGGAGAAAGGGATGGAGACGTTCACGAATAGTGATCGGGTGAAGAATGAGAAGCGGGAGAGGGAGATGATACGGCATTTGTATATTTGAAACACCATTCTAAAGCCCAGCACATTCTGGACGAGAATTAAACAAACTTACTTACTCGTTGCATGCGCGCAAAGGTTTGAATCCCTGCTTCTTGGAAAGGCAAATCTGCAGTTCCCAAACCGGTTCCTTGTCCCATGGATGCTCCGGCAGCATATCCACCACGATAGACATTCCAACGATCGGTCACCCAACTTCCTGGAGCGGACGCAGCAACCGTCGTCATACTTGCAAAATTGGTACTGGTTCCACGTTGATTGATACGCATGTCTCCATTGATTAGAACATTCCTAAACATCCCCATATTCCCCGCACTGATGTTTCCTGAGACGTAAGCATTGCCTTGAATATGTAAGGGCTGTTGCATGTTGTTGGGGCATCGTCGTCCCAATCCCTACATTCCCACCTACCACAGCATTCCCATTCACCTCCAACAATTGCTGAGGAGCTGTTGTCCCGATTCCCACATTTCCGCTTTGATAAAACACCGATAAAATAATAATGGGTTTATGCGTAAATTAGACACAACTTCAATGACACAAGATTGATTTGTTGTAAAGATACGAGTTAGAACCCAAAACGCAAACCAAATGAATGGATGCATGAAGGAGGTATATGATAGATGCGTACGTTCCACGAGATGTCAAACCTTACATGGGTTATAAGAGGGTTGGAAGTAAATTTTTTATAAATTAGATAAAATAACTTGTGTAATGTTGACGTGCTTTATCTATATCCCATTGTTCTCTATTTAAGGATTCATTGACATGGTTATGTAATTTAATAGACCATTCAAATAAACTAGTAGCTGATTCAGGTGGAAAATCTTTTAAGTACTTCATGTACTTATTTTTGCATTGAGAACAATTCATTAAGTTATATAGATTATTTATAAAAGTAATTATTGTATTATACGTTTCCAGTTTAGCTATATTATGATGTATTTCATTTTCGTACTGTAAAGTCATAAAATGAATAGTATGCCATAGATAATGTGACCATCTTGTGAATACCATATAATTTTATAAAATAAAATATTTAACGGACATACCATTCAAATCGCATTGATCTATTAGATGCAGTATTTACATTACAACAAGCAACATAATCTCCAGCTGAATAACTTGCTCCCACCATTCCAATTCCTCCAGAAATATCATTTGATAATTGATCATTCTCATTATTGGTTGCCCAACCCCATCTTACATAGTGTAAGGAATAACCGCGATAGTTAATACCATACCAATGAAATCCTGCCGAGTATGACCATAAACTGTCACTCCATTTTAATAATCCTCTTGGAGCTGGATTTGTAGCATTATATCCAATTCCATTACTTGCCTTGGTTATTTGATAATTACGATTAAAGAAATCTAGTAGAGGTATAGTAGTATTAACTACATTGTTTTCAATCCAGACCCACCCTCCATATCCACTTGGTAAATCTCCACCTGATGTAATATCCGGAAAGATGGCTAACCAGTCTGTAGCAGGGAAGTAATTGTATGTATGAAATTTAGCATCACCATCATTGCGATTAGTTTGTGTAGGATTTAATGTATTATTAGTTGTCCAATAATTGGCATTATAATTAAAAGTTGTACCACGTGTTCCTTTTAAGCACATCATCCACCCTCCTCCTGCACATGTACGATTCATGATACAATATATTAGTGTTGCTCCAACTGTTGGAAGGTTTATCCAATAGGTACCATCGGTGGTTATATTAAATGTTTCTTGAATATATTTTGCAGATGGTGCTGCATTATTTGCCGTAGAACCGTCCAACATAGGTATTAATCGTCCTTGGTAATATATATTGGATATAGTTAATGTACCTGAACTAATATTACCATTTACATCCAAAGTTGCAGCTGGATCCGTCTTCCCTATTCCTACATTACCTTCACTTGTAATACGCATCCTTTCTGTAAGTGTTGTATTTAATCCTGTTGAAAAGATTAAGTCACCTTTGAAAGTTCCATTACCTACTGTTTGAGAATCAATTGCTTGAATTTGTGCGAGTGGATACTGATCCGTTGTGTGATTATTTTTAAAAACAATAGATGATGAACCACCTTGATAAGCATTTGTTGTATTTCGAAGGATAAGGGTATCACCTGAACCAAATATTTCAATTTTTGATTTTGGATTCGTCGTCCCTATCCCCATATTGCCATTTCCATCTACCACTACCTTACTCACACCCCCATCCCGAACATCTATAATGCTTCCTGTACCGACTTGATCAATAATGACACCAGTCGTTGTAGAATTGGGACGAACATGAAGCGCCGCCGTTGGAGCCGCCGTCCCCACCCCCACATTCCCTCCTACCACAGCGTTTCCATTCACCTCTAACAATTGCCGAGGCGCCGTCGTCCCTATCCCCACATTTCCGCTTTGATAAAACACCGTATTATTCACATTTGTCCAGTAATCGCCGTCGCGTACCGGGGTGACGTATTGATTGTTTTTTGCCTTGATGACGTAGATGACGACGTTGTATGGGGGTAGGATGCTGAATGATTCGCCGCTGCCTTTTGAGTCGGTAGTGAATGTGTGGGTGTGGTTAGGTTCGGTCAGAGTCCTTGGTTTTGTTCCTGTGTATGTAGCCTCTTTGATATCGCCGTGCGTCCATCCCGATAAATATTGATATGAGTAATTTCCGCCATATCTCACATCAATTACATCTAAATCGTGCCGATGACTGCCAGCGCCTACCGTCGTCCCGCTATGACTATGCGCCGGCATATTCGCCTCCACCAGAGTACTTGTCGCGCTGCCACCCGTCGCCCCCACAGCATCCGCAGCGCTACGCCCCTTGAGGAACTTGCCTCGCAAATCCGGAACGGTGAAAGTCGTCGCACTTGGATTCACCCCAAGGGCATTGGCCAACTCTGTATAACTGGCTCGGCTATATGTAGCTCCATCACAAATAAGATAGGATGCATCTGTCAATGTAGATGAATAATAAGGGAGAATGGTGCCCACTGGAATGCTGTCGCCAATACCAAGATAAGGCTGTTGGTTCGAAGTGAGCGTGCCTGTAAAGTTGATGTTTCCACTTACATCCAAATTGAACCTTGGGACAAGTGTTCCGATCCCCACATTTCCACCGTCCGCAATTCTCATCGCCAGCACCCCGCCGTCATCATAGAAATCCGCAATAGGCTGCATCCCCGTCTGTGTGACTTTCAAACCTGGCCCCGTACCATTATTTTCAATCACCATTTGTTCCGTATTGCTGGTGATCGTGTTCAACGTTACATAATCCCCAAGCACCTCCAGATTTGACGCGCGTACCGTTCCATCCACATACACGTGTTTGAACATGCCGCTCTCCATTTCGCCTGCTGCTGTCTTGACCATAATCGGCCCCGTCACATGGCGCTCTAATTTTGTTCCCGCGATATTCACGTACCCGGAGGCTTGCAGATTGCGCACAGTGGTGTCGACATCTTGCCCGCTTTCGCCAAGAACTTTGAGTCCACCGCCCCCAGCTGCATCCCGTTTGATCACCGTCCCTCCAAGATCAATCGTACTCCCGCTCAAGTAAAGATCGCGCCAGCGAAGTAAACTTGAACCTAAATCAAAGACCAAATTGCTTGATGGCACGATATTCCCGTCAACGGTTAGACGATCCACAGGGAACGCTGTCCCAATCCCTATGAACCGCGTATTTGGGTCAGCGTAAATGCCTGACATCGTTTTCTAAACCAATAAAGGTTAAAAAATTGAAACAATTCTACTAAGTAAGAGGTGGTGTTTGGTTCACAAAAACAAATCTCCAAACGCAAAATATGCGTCGGGTAAAAAGCGATTCGTCCTTGTCATCATCTCAGTCAACCTCCCAGCCACATGGCACGATTCTTCATGCACCCCCTGCACATATAACCCATAATCCCTTGTCTCGTAAGAGCACGTCGTGTACTGCGCTCTATGGTTATCAGGAAGCCATTCTCGCCGAGACCATCATACAAGCCCCCATCAGTGTCGCCGCGCCTTGTCTGGAGACTTATGGGTTTCCAACGGATATCCTCCACTCTGAACAAAAAACGGAAGATTTCCTCGCATGCATTCTTACTCCTCCCGACCCAGTGGATAAGACTCCAATTATTCCTCAAGACGAAGCGAGAGATGAACAGCTTCGGTCAGCTTATGACCGACTCATGCGCGCGTATGTGATGCGACGCAGACGGCGGGTTTCGGAAAAATCTGTGGAATGAACCTTAACCACACAGGCTTGTAAAAATAATGGACGCGCATTGTGTCCGTTGCCCCCACGGAGAATCGAACTCCGGTTTTCTGCTTACTAGACAGGCGTCTTACCACTAGACGATAAGGGCAGCGTTCTGACCAGAGACGCTGGGACGCAGACGGCAGGATTCGAACCTGCGCTCCCGAGGGAAATGCCTTAGCAGGGCATCGCGTTGACCACTCCGCCACGTCTGCACTAGGTGAGGTCCCACCGAGATTTGAACTCGAGTCTCTGGATTCAAAGTCCAGCGTGATCACCAACTACACTATAGGACCGCGCCTGTTAACTATGCATAACAAATGTTTAAATAATTTTCGAAGGGTTTCGGTCGCCATAGCCCAAACAACCACCCATATGTCAGCCCACATCCCCTAGCCATTTTTGTCAAACACATATCACAAACATGGAAGCCATCCGCAAGCAATTTGCGGCGGACTGGCCGCGCCCCATCCACCAGTCCGAACACAGCCGCCTCATTTCCTCCACCCTATTTTCAATTGATGGAATTCGTTTTTGCAAATGGTTCGCAGAGTCCCAGGCCAACCTCCCCGAGCTCATGGAGCGTGTCAAGACCAAACGCGACACCCTCAATCACATCATCTACTCGAATTCGCGCGGCATGCAGACGTCGCACATTCTGAGCGGCTTCTCCATTTTCGCCCAGTACGTGCATTGGTGCGACGCCTCCCAAGAATCCAATTATGCGTTGAATCACCCACGTAAGGCGAAACTGTTTCTGGAGCATCGCCTCGCCGACTCCGAGAAAACATGGGAGGAGCGGACAGAAAAACGCATGAAAAACATATCAGACAACCTTGCCAAGACGCTCTACAACTCTTATAAGATTGCGATCCCACATTTGAATTTGCTGATCGAGTGGCAAGGCTATTATTTTGATCTGCATGCGTGCGAAGAGATTGAGGCCATCCGGCGGAAGCTCCTCCACATGTTCAAAACGGCCAAAGTCAGCAAATGCGATTCAGCCGCCACCTCTGCCCTCCATGTCAAACGCCTCCATGACGCCGAGCTGCACACCATGATTGAAAATATGTGGTTGGGCAAAGGCATCGCGGACACTTACAAAACACCCAAGGGCGCCGAGCAGGCACATATGAAAGCCCTGCTGGCGGCACTCTTGAACAACAGCATGGGACGCCGCGGCGGCGATGTGCGCAATATTGACCTACGCACCCTCTTTTTGTACCACCTCAAGCCCGTCGGTCCTTGTCCATGCTATGTCGTGGGCATTTCGCTGCGCGATGTCAAGGAAGATGATATTCTATATGATAAAGAACACCTCTTTGGTCTCATTCGCAACCGTATCCGCACACATTGTGCAGTCTCCGCCCTCGCCGCCTATCTCGTATGGCTAAATGACCTATCTGGCGAAATCAACCTGCTTCACAGCATTCGCGAAGACCTGGAAGCTGCGATGGCGTGCCATCCGAAACCGCATCCTCCATCTTGGTACAAGCTGCCTCTCATTCAGGGGCGATCCAAGATAGCGCCCATGTCATCTTCACATCATCGGACGCTCACGCGTGTAGGCTTTGCAGCTGGCGACATTGAGAGCAAGACCGCGGTCACCCATATTTTTCGCCCGACCGTCCTCGGCAAGCTCCTCGAGAGCGGCGTCAGCAGCACTGACGCTGCCCTTTATCAAGGATGGGTGCATGGCGTATGGGCGGACACGTACGCCAAGGGCTCCTTCAAGACCAAACCCATGCTGCGTGCCAACGAATGGGAGCCCAAGCTGACCAAGTTCTTCTGCTGGTGGGAAGGCATGGACGCCGACATTCCCACCGAGCTCAAGAGCCTTGTTTTTCCTGGCCTGGACGACCTCTATGAGCTTGCGAACCGAGCCTTTACCAAGTATCAGATTGACAAATCCGCCCTCGAATTCGTTCGTGTGCTCCAATACCTCCGCAAAGTGTTCCTGGAGGACAGTCTGAACCATGTTTCCAAGTACCCTGAGTTCCCTGCCTACCGCCACCCCGCCATCCAATCGCCCCTCTGGCTCGCCTACAAATGCGCCGAGGAATCGCGCATCCAGCTCCGCGAGACCCAGTGGAAAGTGCAACAAGAGAACCCAGCAGTGGTGTCTTTCATTGAAGACCAGACCCAGAAAAACAATGCATTCCAGCAGTCCCTTGTGGAGCTCATCACCAAAAACATTGGCAGTGCTGCACAAATTCGACCAAGTGCTTCCGTGAAAAACAGAGACAGGCATCCGGATGCAACCGAATCGCATGAACCCCACAAACAGTACATGGTTCCAGACGCGCACCCACAGAGTCTGTTGATCACCTACCGTTGCTGGGACGAATCACCTATCAAAGCGTACTTGGCAGAGCACGGCAAAATCGAGTGGTCGAAGCTCTTCCCCGCAGACAAAATCGAGGCCATGAAGGGGCGGTACCACAAACTTAAACCGTTCTGGAACTATGTGGATGAGACGTGTGCAGCCCTTGAAGTCACACCGGACACAATCTGCAACAAACTGGACGCGATCCGCGAGAAGTATGAGGTCGAGCCCTCGGTGTTTTTGAAACAGTGTTTCTATTATCTCTTTCACCCGTGCCGCCCCGATGCAAAGAAGCCTCCGCCCATCCCGACTCGTACACTGATAGAAGAGATGCAGGCCCAAGGGCTACCGATAAAAGGAAATTCTCCAAAATGAACAAAGCATGCATTTTATCTTCAGACATTGTAAATTGCATGGATCCCACCAGACAACTTCCCGATGATGTGCTCCGAGCAATTTTTGGGAAAGAAGGATTGACTCTGAAGGACAAGCTTGCGGTGCGCTCAACGTCAAGCTCCCTCCGGAAAGCTATTCCAGAACCTGAGACATTTCGAAACCTCGTTCAACGAATTGTGGATGTGTATTCTGTCGTTGCGACTGAATGGATCCAAGTAGAGGTGCCGTCGACGAAATATGTGTTGCGAAAGCCGAAAAGAGCTAATTATCGGTATGAATTGGTGAAGTCAGCGGCGGTAAGACCTACACCAGTCAATGTTCCCATGATTTCCAAACTAGTTCTTCAACTGAGCGAAGATGCCGAATTCATCCAACCCGACTTTTGGAGCCATTGTATTTGCTCATGTCGGTATTTGCGATCTCCAAATATTGAAAACATCGTACTTCGACTAAAGGCGCTATTCGAAGCAATACGTGCACATCAGGATTACGTGAAACGGTCTCGCGCTGTCGTGCCGTCGCTTACAACTCACTCACGAAAGACTCGAGGAATGAAAGGTGGTAATGTTCAGTCCGTACTGCGTGTGTTGGCAGATCAGTTGGTACACATTTCAAAAACTGGCGTTACATTAGCGCTGAATTTCACATTGCGGAAATTCACAGGTATTTACATAGTTAACACCTTTGTGTATATTGCTGGGCACAAGACGGATGCGACGTCTGATGCGATCTTTAATAGCCTCAAAGACCTCGATTGGTCGAACAGTTCCTTAGACTATATGGATTTTGAAAAGTCTTCCTTCGCGGGCTCCGATGATTTCGACGTTTTTGATAACATCATCCGCATCTTGCACACGATTGAGTCATTACACGCGGCAGCAGCACAAAAAGAAGACGCGGGACCCAAAGGAGATAAAGGAGACATAGGCGGAGCACGACGACCGCGCACTTCGAGAAAAAGGACGTAAGACATGTATGATTTACCTGACGAACTGAGGCGGCTGAGCCTGCATTATTTTTAGCGATCGACCGAATGTGCGTTTCATCCATCGGTTGGCGTACTTGGCCTGTAAATACCTCCGTCGCGTCTTGCGTATCACGCTATCCATAAAGAACCGCTGCTCGACGACCCCCCAGAGCGCACCTGTCTTATCGAAAACCAGCCATATTTGAAGCGCAATATGGATGCCAATCGCGATCATTTGAAAGTAGAACATGGCAGAGCCAGAGAGCGCCGTACCATAAACAGTGTATGCCCATGCGCCCGCGTATGTGCCGAGCTCCCCAACCGTGCTCACGACTTCGGCAAACTGCTCGCGTGGATTGTTAAATGGTACGGCTCCAATCACGATGCACAAATGGCCGGTCAGTGTGCAGAGGAGCAGCATGATTTGTGCTTGGCTTGCTGTGGTAGAGCCGGCAATCGCACCAAGAACCAACGCAACCCAAACGTTCTTTAAATACACGTACGGCTGGTAAAAGGTTCGGATATAGGTCGTACCATCTCTTACTAGTGCCATGGTGGTGTAAGCGTACTTTTGCAGAAAGTCATCAAACTTGACGTTTTTGAGCTTGACCATGAATGGCCCACGCATGGCACCCCAGAACATACCATATTTGTTCAGGATCTCGTCGTTCCCTTTCCACGTGCCGGAATTGTTTGAGAAGAGCCCTCGACGAATGAAGCTAACGGGTGAGTTGCATGTTTGTAGAGCGTGGGTGACAAAAAACTGCACAGTTCGCTCCTTCAGGACGTACTTATAAATAACAAATGCTGAACCAAGCACCAATGGTATGGGGAGCATGCCCAGCAACCCGATCCCCAACAGCACGCTTCCTGGCGTACCAATGCGAAACATAGCAGCTGCGGCGGATGCGAAGGAGTTAAGAAGAAAGGCGGCGAGGAAAAGCTCCAGCTGAGGGAATCCGATGAGCCCTCCGAGTTGCCCTTTTTTGCCATGTTTGCGCACGCGATACACATGGATACCATAATGAACCATGCATCCGGGCACAAGGACTGCCGCGAACCAGAACAGAAGATTGAGTGCGGTACCCAAAGATCTAGAACCGGCCACTGCCAAAAGACGCCGCCGAGTCCTGTCTCCTTGCGACATGAAGGGCGGATCGATGTTCAGGTTGATCCAATTCATATCCGTCATGGCGGCCATGGTAGGCGGCTGGGGGAGCGTGTTTTTCATGTTCATCACTTGAACAGATGAAATCATGGTCAACAGGCTGACAGGGGGAGCGGCCGGCACACTCGCAGATGCTGCAACAGACGATGCGACGCTGCTCGCAACAGCTGAACTCACACTCGCGGCGACAGCGGCACCGACAACTGTTCCAATGCTTTCGGCGATTGCCTGCGCTGCGGTATCAACCACCGCTTGAGACAGGGGTGGCGGCGGAGCTGGCGGCGGTGGTTGCGGCGGCGGCGGTGGAGGCGGTGGAGGCGGCGGGGGTGGTGGAGGAGGCGGCGGCGGAGGAGGTTGAGGTGGAGGAGGTG